>Ga0307433_1000119_pt1 | contig 68029 bp, 62 predicted proteins | sample SalMarWE160210MG_FD_202166 | JGI IMG/M metagenome (GOLD analysis project Ga0307433, IMG submission 202166) | Salt marsh sediment microbial communities from the Plum Island Ecosystem LTER, Massachusetts, United States - WE1603-210 | ecosystem: Environmental > Aquatic > Marine > Intertidal zone >...
CAGAAGCGAGCACTTGACTTGATTGATACCATCGTAGTGTAGACAGAAAGTTGCACCACGATTCTTGGACAAGCTCGTGTGCCAACAGGGTTTTCGCTATTATTACCTCAGGAACTTCGGTCTAAACTGGCTCCAGACAAGAAAGTAAAACGGGGCATGGCCTACGTTCTGCAACTAGAGGGTATTTTCCCATCTCTCACAATACAAGAGAATCTAGAAATGGGGGGATACTACATCGACGGCAAACACGTTAGAGAGCGAATAGAGAAGGCATACAGCATGTTTCCAGTACTAAGAGAGAAGAGGAACAAAAGGGGTCGGACGCTCAGTGGCGGGCAGCGACAAATGCTGGCTATGGGTAGAGCCCTCATGACAGAGCCCCGCCTCATATTGCTTGATGAACCCTCAGCCGGGCTTGCCCCAAGCGCCGCGGATGCGGTATTTGACCAGATCAAAGCCATGCACGAATCACAAGGAACAGCAATCATTATTGTGGAACAAGATGCGCAACGATCCCTAAGTATATCTGACAAAGGTTACGTATTAGCCATGGGACAAAACGAATTCGAAGACTCCGCCGATCAGATTCTGAGCAATGACCAAATACGAAAGGCCTATCTAGGGGGATAATCCATGAAACATCTTCTGTCTAAATAAGAGTCAGGATGATAGGAAAATTGGGGCTACGTTCCTTGACTTGAGAGAGCTGTGATCTCGGCTTCTGAATACAAGTGGCATCTGACAGCATGCCCGTCGCCCATCTCTATCATTTCTGGATCGATCTGGGAACACATGTCCATCCGCTTGTGGCAACGGGGGTGGAATCCACAGCCAGAAGGTATATTCACTGGACTCGGGACTTCTCCGGTTGATGTCACTTTCTTGGGCTTCAGTGTTTCTTCTTCGTCTGTCAACACTGGGATAGAAGAAAGCAACATCTGGGTATAGGGATGAAGAGGTTCTGCAAAGAACTCAGCTGTCGGGGCGATTTCGCAGATCTTACCAAGGTACATGATCGCGACACTTGTAGCCACATTTCGCATCAAACTCAGATCGTGGGTGATGAACAGATACGAAAGACTGAACTCGTCATGAAGAGCTAGCAACAGAGAGATGATCTTCCCTTGCACTGATACGTCCAACGCGGAGGTCGGCTCATCCAAGACGAGAAAAGACGGCTCAGTTGCTAAAGCACGTGCAATTGCCACTCTCTGTTTTTGTCCGCCGCTCAATGCAGACGGATACTTCTGCATGTAAACACCAGGCAACCCAACTACAGAAAGCAATTCTCTTATTCTGCGTCTCCTCTCCTTTCCCCCATCTATGTTATGTACTCTCAACGGGAGCTCGAGGGTCTGCTCGACGGTCCTCCTTGGGTTCAGCGAAGAGCCGGGATCCTGAAAGACAATTTGCATATTCTTTTTGAATCCCTTCAGTTCCCCCCTATCTATTTTACCAATGTCTTTGCCCAAGAATGAGATTTTTCCAGCTGTGGGCCTGTATATCCGCACCAATGTGTAGCCTAGGGTGGACTTCCCCGAACCGGATTCACCCACAAGACCGAGGATGTCTTCTCGGTGAACAGAGAAAGTTACTCCGTCTACCGCTTTGATATAGCCGCCCTTCCTCTTAAATATCCTTCTTGGAAGAGGGAAGTACTTCCTCACATCTTCTAAGACAAGCATGACCTCGCCTAGGTCTTTCATTTTCGGTAAAGAAAACAAGCGACTTTGTGCTCCTCTTCGACCACAAAATCCGGGGGCTTCTCTTCACAGATTGCCATCGCGTACTCACATCTTGGCCTGAATCTACACCCCTTGGGTGGATTGCTGTAGTCAGGGATCATACCCTCAATGCCAGACGATATGCCCTCACCTGTTAACTTGGGTACCGACTTAATCAATCCTTGAGTATATGGATGCTTGCTTTGGGAGAAGAGGTGCTTCGTACGAGCAACCTCTGCTAGCTGCCCCGCATACATCACGTAGGTCCTATCTGTCAATTCTCTGACGACTCCTAGATTATGGGTTATAATGACAATCGTCAACTGTCTTTTGTCAACGATTTCCTTCATTAGACGCAAGATTTGGTCCTGAATCGTGACATCCAACGCTGTACTCGGTTCGTCTGCAATGAGGAGTTCCGGCTCGGTAACCAGAGCCATTGCGATCAAGATTCGCTGCTGCATTCCCCCACTTAACTGAATGGGATAGCTGTTCATATTCCGCTCAGGATCAGGCAGCCCAACTTCTTTGAGGGCATTTAGGGCAAGACGCCTCCTCTCTTTCGCATTTCCGGTCTGTCCTCTTGAACTCGCGGAATACTTGATGACATCCATAAGTTGAGTTCCAACCTTGAAAACAGGATTAAGAGATGCAGACGGATCTTGGGGGATGAGCGATATCCTGCTCCTGATCTCCTTAAGGTCTCGAGCGTTTGCGGTTAGGAGATCCTTCCCTAGAAAACGTATCTCCCCACTCGAGATTCTCCCAGGAGGCATGGGCAGTATTCCTAACGCAGCCTGCATCGTAATTGACTTTCCGCATCCAGTTTCTCCTACAATGCCCACTTTCTCGCCCTTTTGCACGACCAAGCTAAAGCCGTCAAGGACCTTGAAGGTTCCCTCATACATGTCGAAGTCTATCCGTAGATCTCTTACTTCGAGAAGGGGAAAGGGCATCAGCGGTTACACCTCTTCTGCGGTGAGCAAATCCCGTAGTCCATCTCCAAGGAGATTGAAGGCCAACACGACGATCAGGATCGCAATGGCTGGGAAGATCGCTGTCCACCACTGGTCTGGCAAGTACTTCATTCCATCGGCGACCATCGTACCTAACCCAGGCTTGGGGGGCTGAGCACCGAGACCCACAAAGCTCAAAGAGGCACCGAGCAAGATGACCCAACCCACGTCCAAGCTCATCTTAGTAAAGATTGGGGAAATGCAATTGGGAAGAATCTCACGCACAAGGATATGACCTTTTCCTGCTCCGATTACATCGGCCGCTTGCACAAAGAATTCATTCCGCAAGGAGGACGTGATGCCATAGACCAGCCGGCAGTACCAAGGCCACCACATCAACGAGACAGCAATCATAGAATTGAATAGATTTGGAGTCAAGATAGAGGCGATGGCAAGTGCCAGCACCAAAGGCGGAATCGAAAGGAAAATGTCAGTAATGCGCATGATTATCGTATCGATCCACTTTCCTTTCAAGTATCCAGCAATCAAACCCAGAACAACTCCTGGAGGTACGACAAGGGCCAAAACAATCACAGCCATCACCAATGAAAACCTATACCCGAACAGTATTCGACTTAAAACGTCCCTGCCAACTACGTCTGTTCCGAAAGGATACTTCCAACTCGGCGGTTGACTGGCCTCCGCGAAGTTCACAAATTTGCCGGCATGCTTGGGATACGGAGCAACATAGGGAGCAAATACGGCAAGGAAGATAATCAAAAGCACCGCAGTCAAGCCCACAATGGAAAGAGGATTCCGCGAAAATTTGTGCCACCCTTTTCCAATTCTTTCTCGTCTTCTTGCAAGGAAGCCTCTGTATTCACTCCCTTCGATGCTCAAGACATCCCACTCCTTCCCCGCAAGCGAATTCGAGGGTCGAGATAGGCAACGACAATGTCGACGATGATGTTAACCGTTATGAAGATGACGCCAATCACTAACACAACTGCAGTAATGGCATTGAGATCCTTTTGTATCATTGCCTGAATTCCGTATCGAGATAGCCCCGGCCAGCCGAAGATACCTTCAACAAGAAACGCATTGCCGAGCAAAGCCGCGAAATCCAGCCCCATAATTGAGACCGTTGGTATAAGCGACGGCTTAAGAAGATACTTGAAATTGATCACTCTGTCAGGGATGCCTTGAGCCTTCTCAACCGCAATATAGGGCTTCAACATATTATCGGTCATGCCCGACCTCGTAATGCGAATCTCCTGCGCCAAGGGACCCAAAGCCAACGCTATCGCGGGCATCAAAAGGTGTTTCAATGCATCAAGAAAAGCAACGAAGTTCCCAGTAATGAGACTGTCGATCGTAATCATGCCCGTCATCACAGGAGGAGGTGTTATCGTGCTTTCAAGCCGTCCCAATGTGGGAAGGATCTGAAATAGATATCCGAAGAGCAAGAGAAAGAATATCGCAAATACAAAGGCCGGGGTGGCTACCCCTACATAGGTTCCGACACGAAGGGCGTTATCAATCCACGTGTCATGATATCGGGCCGAGATGGCGCCAAGCAATACACCAAAAACGCCCATGATCAGACCAGAAAACAGGACGAGCTCCATCGTGGCCGGAAGGAATGTTTTCACATCGATGGCAACGTCGCGGCGGGTGTACAGCGATTGGCCGAAGCTGCCGTGAAAAGTGTCTACGAGCCAGTAGTAGTACTGAACATAGAGTGGTTCATCCAAATGCATCCATTCCCGCCACCTCTGAACAACATCCTTAGGAGCGCGCGGTCCTAGCGCCAGTCGAGCAGGATCACCCGGCATCACTCGCGCAATCAAGAAGATAAGGATCGAGAGTCCCACCAAGATCACGAGTGACTGTGCCAATCGTCGCACAAGATAGGTTGAGAACGCCATGAATCACCCTTTGATCAGAGAGGGGCGGGAGCGTGTACCCCCTTTCCCGCCCCAGTAGAGTTTTCCCGGATTGCCCTCAACTTCCTTCACATTGGTACCACTACGGTATTCGATCGGGAAATACTTCGATGAAGCGACAATCGTTATTGTATCCCATGACAGGAACGGGCTTTTCAAGCTGCGGCCAATCGACGTATGCCGCTTGATAGGCGTGTTTCTCGAACAGCTCAAACAGGAAAATTGTAGGAGCAAGTTCCACTGCGATTTCCTGAATCAGCCCATATTTCCTGTATCTTTCCCCTATATCCACTGTTGCCAACGCATCGTCGATCAACTGGTCGAGTACGTGGCTGTCAACCCACTCAGCTTGTTCCCACGTACCGGCGGTCTTCGAGTGATACTTGGATTCGATCATCGATCCCGCTTCAGGATAATGTGGGGCAACGTTGATTGGCATAACATGAGGATTCTCGTCCGGGTCTGCAACAACTTCGACGATCTTGCCCCAGGGCATCTTGACCAGTTCAACGTTGATGCCGATTTCGTCCGCATTTGCTTGGAACAAGAGTCCCACTTTTTCCAAGGCCGGGACGTCGACATTGATGGCAAAGACAACTGTCATCTCATCGAGCTGGTCGTAGTACTTGGACTTCTGGAGTTCCTCTCTTGCCTTATCGAGGTCTTGGGTGTACTGGAAAAGGCCTTCCTTATAGCCGCCAGTTGCATGTGCGACAGGCCCGTGTGCCTGCGTTGTCCCGGGGAAGATGCTGGTGATGATCTGTCCATAGTCCAACACCCAGGAGAGGGCCTTCCTGAAGTGAATGTCATCGGTCGGCGGCCTCTTGTTGTTAAGCATGAGGTAATAGACGGCACCATTCTCCCACTGTGCGATGTCAACTCCCTCTATCCTGGCCATCGTTTGGTAGGACTCTTCGGGCTGCCAGGCATCCGTTATCTCAAGCTCCCTTCTGGACATCATTGTCACAATTGTAACAGGATCTGGAGAGCGCAAGAACTTGACCTCATCAGCCGCGTTTGGAGCAACCTCTCCCCAGTACTCGGGGAACCTCTCCATTAGCAGATATTCCTCGAACGGAAACTCCTTTACCATGTAGGCCCCTGATCCCGCATCGTGGCTGAGCAGGTATTCCTTCCCATAGTCTCCAAAATCACCATAGGGACCAGGTTTAGTGTTGGCCATGACCACGTCCTCGTTCATCAGGTAGAATCTGATCAGCGAAGAGAGGAAAGGGCCATAGGGCTGCTTCAGGACTAGCTGAACCGTATACTTGTCAACCACCTTAGCGCTGTCGACTTTGCCTCGGTAGAGATACGCGTATCCTTCACCAATCTCTAGAAGCCTGTCCATCGTAAATTTAACGTCTTCGGCTGTCAGCTCGCTGCCGTCATGAAACTCGATGCCTTTCCTTAACTTGAAGGTGTATGTAAGGTTATCACTGGATACTTCCCAACTTTTAGCTGCATGTGGTACAACGTCACCCTCAGGCGTAGGGTAGACCAATGTGTCATACAAGTTGATGACTGCTGAGGAGCTTGAGTAGTCCGATGCAACTGCCGGATCAATAAACGTTGTCCAAGAGAATCCGATTCTCAAAATGGACTTATCCTGTGCTAATCCGGTTGTGGTTAAACCGAACAGCAATCCGCCTATCACAACCGCGAGGCATAAGAATCTTGCCTTTGTTCTCATTGTTCATTCCTCCTTGTTCTTTGGTCTATGCCTTGTTCGAGCTGTCCTCCCACTTTCCATATAAGTCAGATCATCACCTCCCTGGGATGTGGAGTAGGCGTTAAGGCCAAACTCAATTGACTCCTTGTCCCTACGATTACCAACTCAGCACGCCTAGTATCTGGCCTTGGTAGATTGTCCGAGTTCCCTAACCGTGTCTTCGTCTCAGTGATCTGCAAAGGTCCTTGTTTTCTTCTCAACCCTTGCCCAATTTTCGAGCAAGCTCGACAAGTTCTGGATGGACGACTTTCCCTTCGTCCAGCAGTTGTACGCCGTCCAACCAGGCCGATGTGTTCAGACAGATTCCGTCCGTATGCGAAGGGGCAGCGATGTACTCTCCCGTCTTGGAGAAGAGGGGACCAACCGCACCGATCCCCCATTCCGTCGCCCCCCAGACGCGTTCGTCTTCCACAATGTCGCCGGTCAGCTTCGCGCCGGGATGCCACGCCCAACTCGCGTGTGCCAGCCGGCGCATCTGCGGATGATTCCAGCTGTCCATCCACTGCTCGAACTCTCTGGCTTCATTCCCACCCTCCACCTTAACGATCGCGCCCTTCTCGACCGTCAAGCGGATCGGCTTCTCCAGCTTGCCCAGCGGTGGCACGACTGAGCCGTCAAAGACGAGAACCCCGTTGATCGAATCAAACTTTGGCGCCCAGGCAATCTGACCGGCCATCATGTGTGAACCGGGCACGTCGGCGTAACCTTTGGACAGCGTCGTCACGCGATCGAGATTGTAGTCAAATTCGAGGTCTTCCCCGGCCGGGGTGGTGAATCGGAAGTGTTTGGTGCTCGTCGTCATCCTGTGCACCTTCTCCATAAACTCGCCCAACAGCGGATAGTTCACCCGGCCGATGCAGCGGACCATCAAGTCGGGATTCATCCCCACCAGATTCATATAACGGAGCTTCTCATTCCCCTTCATTGCCATGTTGTAGGGAGTGGAATACAGCAACCACTCGTTATTGAACTCCACCCACGCATCCGCTCCCTTCAACGCGCCGGTGAGTGATTCCACAGGCAGCATCGGATCAGCCGCCTCGGACACCCCCAAAGGCGAGGCCAGCAAGATGACCATCGGCTTCGCTCCAACAGAAAAAGCCGCTCTCGCTGTGGCGTTGACAACGCGTAGATCACTCTCTGTATCAGCGGTGATGACAAACGTCTCTCCGGGTTTAAGTTTGAATAGCTCTCTTGTCAGAATATCAGCCGCCTTGCCTAACTCATACTCATACTGGAACATGTTCATAGCATCTCCTGTTTTGTTGTTATTGATCTAATTCTAATTTGTTCCTGCTTGTTTCATGCTGCATTCTCTCCGCACCGATATCCATAGCATGCCTCCACCTCCTGGCATAAAATACGAACTACGCTTCCTAGCCACTTTCATCCATTCTCTTTCGCGTGACACCTGCTGCTTCTTTGGACGCAATCAACCCTCTCCTGCTCGAGAAAGGCATTGCTGAATACTTGAGAGACTGCACCCAAAGAACGCGTGCCCCAGTTTCCACTTCAGTTTGGTATCCATGAGGGGTTGTTGATAGAAAGTGATAGCTATCACCAGAGCCAAGTGAATAGACCTCATCCCCTATGCTAAGATTCAACACCCCTTCGAGTACGTAGCCAAACTCCTCCCCATCATGCGCTGCCGGAGGGTAATGATAATTAGGTGGTATCTCGCCAATTAGTATCTCAAACGTACGTTCAGGGAACTCACCACTCAGAAATTGGTATTTGATGCTGCCGGAGGAGATCTGGATATCTGGCCGTTCATGTACCTTTAGGATCTCGGGGGAAGCGTCAGACAGGGTATTTTGCGTCCTATCGTACCTTGTATAAAGATCAGAAAGTGGAATCTCCAATGCTTCACAGATTGCGTTCAACGACAAGATGGAAAGAGAAGAAATACCCCGTTCTACTTGAGAAAGAAAGCTTACTGAAAGATCAGTATGCTCACCAAGTTCCTGGAGTGTCCATCCCCTAAGCTTTCGCTGCGTCCGAATGAATTTACCAATTTCACCCATTTCGCTCCACATTATAGTGAAAAAGGGTGCCATGTCAAATTTCTCGAAGCGCATGCTCCCAAACACTGGGCGGGTTGTTGGCCAAACTGCGTATAAATTCCTCACAAAACCATCAGTTGCAGACGGTTCTTCTTTTCACTATAATTATTCTCGCCGAGAGGAATGTTGTAAAAGAAACTATTCCACCACGAAGTCACTAGAAGGAGGCAGTTTCATGAGCAAGTTCGTGGGCGTTATTCCACCGGTTGTGACCGCGTTTGATTCAAACAGGAAACTTGATCTTGAAAGGACGAAGGAATTTATCCGGCATCTCATCGGCAAAGGCGTTAGCGGCATATTCATCGCCGGAAGCACAGGAGAATATACCTTACTCTCAATACAAGAAAGAAAGGAATTGATATCGGCTGGTGTGGAGGCAGTTGATGGAAAGGTGCCACTACTGGCAGGCACAGGTGACAACAGTACCACTACCGCTATTGAGCTATCACGATATGCTGAAGAAGCTGGAGCTGATGCGGCAACTGTTGCCCTTCCTTACTACCCTAAGCCCACCCAGGAAGGTTTATACGAGCACTACAAGAGGATCTCTGAAAACATCTCCATCCCCCTAATGGTATATTGCTGGCCTGAGCAACACGCTGGAGTCAATATAGCACCCGAGATCGTTGCAAGGTTAGCCGAACAAGGGGCAATCGCTGGGATCAAGGATTCTTCTGCGGGTATCGACCATATTACAGAAATAATCCGCTTGGCTGGTGATCGAATATCGATCCTGATCGGATGGGCAAACAAACTCCTCCCTGCACTGGCCCTGGGAGCAGATGGTACGGTGTGTACTATCGGAAACGTCATTCCTGAGGAAGTCGTTGCAATCTATGATCATTTCCAGCAGGGGGACATGGATAAAGCAAGGGAAATGCAGTTGAAGATACTACCACTGATCGAAGCGGTGAGCTCCGATCCCGGAGGCACCAAGGAAGCGTTGAAGCTGATTGGACAGTCTGTGGGGCCGTCTCCTCTACCAATACTGGCCGTGCCAGATAATGTGAGGGCGAGCATCAAGGCGGAATTGATCCGGCTGGGGAGGCTCTCCTAGAGGTGGGATGAGTTTGTGGAATAGGATTTCGATGTGGCAATGCATATCTGGAATAAGGAAGGAAATCCTTTTTCTTTCTGCATCCTGACGACGGGCTCTACGCATAACCGGTAACGTACAGTCGCTCGTTTCCTTCCTATTTATCTTGATTTAGGGAAGGAGTCAACAAGGAGGCAAACTACCGTGAGACTTCAGGGCAAAGTGGCAATCATCACTGGTGGCAATTCGGGTATCGGTCGTGCAACGGCATTGCTCTTTTCCCAAGAGGGAGCCAAGGTTGTTATCGCTGCACGCAATGAAGCGCGTGGTCAAGAGACCACAGCGGCCATCAAACGGAGCGGTGGCGAGGCGCTGTTTCTGGTGTGTGATGTCCGGCGGGCTATAGATTGTGAGAGGGTGGCACAAAGGACGGTCGAGGAGTTCAGCCGGTTAGATATCCTCTTCAACAGTGCTGGTGTAGTATATCCGGATCGGATTGTCCTTGACACATCAGAGGAAGAATGGAATCAAACGATGGATGTCAATGTAAAGGGTGTGTATCTGATGTGTAAGTATGCTATCCCTCACATGATTGAGCACGGTAGTGGGGTTATAGTCAATACCGCTTCAGTGTGGGGGCTTGTGGGAGGCAATGGAGCAGCAGCCTATTGTGCTTCCAAGGGAGCTGTAGTCCTCCTCACCAAGGCCATGGCCTTGGACCATGCTCACCAGAATATTCGTGTCAATTGTATCTGTCCAGGCAGCGTAGACACACCAATGGTCAGGTGCGAGATGGAGGCTCTCGGTGGAGCGGAGAAGGCTCGACCTATCTTCGCGGCTAAGCATCCACTGAACCGTATCTCCACGCCCGAAGAGGTGGCAAAATCTGTCCTGTTTCTTGTCTCGGATGATGCGTCCTTTATCACCGGTGCTTCCCTAGCTGTTGATGGGGGACGTACTGCAGGTGAAGTGGTGGTTGGACAATGATTGGGAGAGACTGGGGTAGGCGATCGCAAGGATGAAGTTCCAGTTATTGAGGACGGACCTATGAAAGAGGAGTGAAAGATGCGATTTGCCCGAATGATCAGCACGATAGATACACACACAGCAGGCGAGCCTACGCGCACGATCATCGGTGGCCTTCCTTATATTCCCGGCAAAACAATGTCGGATAAGGTGTTGCATTTAAAAACCCACATGGATGGCCTGCGGACGATGCTTATGTACGAGCCCAGGGGAAACGAGGTGATGTCAGGAGCCATCCTGACTGAACCGTGTGATCCGGGGGCCGATATAGGGGTGATCTACATCGAGGTCGGTGGATACCTACCGATGTGTGGGCATGACACGATCGGCTGCTGCACAGCGATGGTCGAGGCGGGAATCGTGCCCGTGGAAGAACCGGTGACGACCGTCAAGCTCGACACGCCGGCCGGTTTGGTCGTAGCCACGGTGGCCGTTAGGGATCTCATCGCCAAGAACGTGACCTTTAGGAACATCCCTTCCTTCTTGTATAAGACCGATGTCAAAGTAGAGGTGCCCGGTTATGGCCGTGTCGTCCTAGACATCTCCTATGGTGGGAATTTCTATGCGCTTGTCGAGGCGAAAAGCCTAGGGCTCACCATCATACCGGAAAGGGCGGGTGATCTGGTCAGGGCTGGGGTGTCCATCAGGAAGGCGGTAAACTCTCAGTTGCGTGTCAAGCACCCTGAGAAGCCATTTATCGAGGGGCTGACACACGTGGAGTTCTACGGTCCGCCCACTTGTCGTGATGCACACGTAAAGAATGCGGTAGTCATCCCCCCTGGTTCGATCGACCGATCGCCGTGCGGAACGGGGACTTCAGCTAAACTCGCTACTCTGTATGCTAAGAAAGAATGGAAACTAGGTCAGGAGTTTGTCCACGAAAGCATTCTCGGGACAGTCTTCCGAGCTCGCATAGTAGAGGAGACCAAGGTGGGAGATATCCCCGCTGTGGTTCCGGAGATTACAGGGAGCGCATACGTTACGGGAATCCATCAATTCGTGGTTGACCCGGACGATCCGCTCAAACAGGGGTTTCTTCTCGGAAAGGGCTAGGCAGTGAATGTGTAAAGCATAGGGGAGAATGATGCGAGTTGTGAACCATCCGATCTTGGGTGATCTTTCCCCGGCACGTATGGTGAAGATCCATGTCGATGGTAAGGAGATTTACGCGCGCGAGGGAGAACCGATTGCTGCAGCAATAGCGGCAGCCGGAATCACGATTCACCGTTACACCGCAAAGCGAGATGAGCCGCGGGGTGTCTTCTGCGGCATCGGCCAGTGCACAGACTGTGTGATGGTCGTAAACGGTGTGCCTAACGTGCGCACGTGTATCACGTCGGTTGCGGAAGGGATGACGGTGGAGACACAACACGGGGCCGGAAGAGGCGAACGATGAGAAAGGTAGATCTATCGATTGTCGGAGCCGGCCCGGCCGGCCTCGCAGCTGCCATCAAAGGAGCAAAACGGGGTTGCAACACGGTCGCGCTCGACATGAATCCCCGCCCAGGAGGGCAACTGATTAAGCAGATCCATAAGTTCTTCGGGTCGCGCGAGCACCATGCGGGAACACGGGGGACAGAGATAGCTGATACACTCCTCCACGAAGCGGAATCATCCGGAGTAGAGGTGATGATCGGTGCTGAGGTCTACGCCATTCACGATAACACCCTGGAGATCGCACAGATGTTCGGTGGGGATTCTCCACCTTCTCTCTCTGGAGGAGCAACTACATCACAAAGCCGCCCCCTATCGATCGAAGCGAGACAAATCGTCCTGGCAACAGGAGGGGCAGAGAACGCACTCAACTTCCCGGGTTGGACCCTCCCAGGTGTGATGGGGGCGGGTGCCGCGCAGACGATGAGCAATGTCTGGCGCGTCCTCCCAGGGGAGCGGATTCTCATGGTGGGAGCGGGTAATGTCGGCCTTATCGTCAGTTATCAACTTCTGCAAGCTGGCGCTGAGATCGTTGCCGTGATCGAAGCCGCCCCACGAACCGGAGGGTATGGGGTACATGCCGCCAAGATCAGGAGGGCAGGAGTCCCGATCCTGACCTCGCATACCGTCGTTCGCGCCTCGGGAAAATCACGGGTTGAACAAGCGGTGATCGCCAAGGTCGACGCGTCATGGAGAACTGTACCTGAATCCGAAGAGAAGTTGGACGTCGACACGATCTGCATCGCCGTCGGACTGCGTCCCAACGCACGGTTGGCCTCGTTGGCAGGATGTAAGTTCGATTACTCTCCCAGCTTAGGGGGATGGGTCCCAATCCACAACAGCAGAATGCATACGACCGTCCCTGGGATTTACCTCGCCGGCGACCTCTCCGGGGTAGAGGAGGCGAGCACCGCTCTGGAAGAGGGGCGGCTAGCAGGAATCTGCGCCGCTTCTTCCCTAGGTAAGGGACGCGTGGGCGACAGCAAGGAGATCGAAGCGATCGAGGAGCGCCTTCTTAGCCTGCGAAGCGGTCCGTTCTGCCAACGTCTGCAGGATGCTAAACAGAAGCTTATCGAGATTGGGGAGGCACAATGTCCCAAAGAGTAAACTCACGAGGTTATCTCTCGCAACAGGAGCTGCACAGCGCTCCCGGCTACCCGTCACACGAGCGATTGGAGAAAGGGCCGGTCGTGGCGATCGAGTGCATCGAGGAGATCCCGTGTAACCCGTGTGAACAGGCCTGCCCGCAGCACGCGATCATCATCGGAAAACCGATAACGAACCTTCCCCATCTGGATGAAGACAAATGCATCGGATGCGGGCTGTGCATCCCCCAGTGTCCAGGGCAGGCCATCTTCCTGATTGACCTACCCTATTTGCAGGGGGCAGCGAGCGTGGCCTTCCCTTACGAGTACCTCCCCTTGCCCAAGGAGGGGCAGAAAGTTCGTGCGGTAAACCGTGCGGGAGAGCCTGTCTGTTCCGGGACAGTGATCAAGGTGCAGAACCCAAAGAGGAACAAACAGACACCGGTTGTGACCGTGGCTGTGCCGCGCAAATACGCGACCGAGGTTCGTGGAATCTTGCGCTCAAGGAGGTAGCGAGAGTGGATGACGATACGATCGTCTGCCGTTGTGAGGAAGTGACGGTGGGAGAGATAAAGCAGGCCATTCGGGAAGGAGCCGTAGATGTCACCGGTGTGAAACGGCGGACGCGGGCCGGGATGGGATTGTGTCAAGGGCGAACGTGCGAGAAGATTGTGATGCGGATTCTGGCGCAAGAACTGGGAAAGCCGGTAAGCGTGTTCGAACTGGCAACGGTGCGAACACCGGTGCAGCCAGTCACGTTCGGCCTTCTGGCGGAGGGATCTCATGACTAGTGCAGCCGATGTCATCGTCATCGGCGGTGGGGTCATTGGATCAGCGGTCACCTACTACTTGAGCCGAGAGGGAGTCAAGGTCTCACTTGTCGAGCGAGGTGACGTAGCGTCGGGGACCTCGAGCGCGTGTGATGGAAACATCCTCGCTATTGACAAGATGCCGGGCTACGATAGTCAAGTTACACTGAAGAGCCAGCAACTACTTACTGAACTGACGGAGAGCCTAGATTACGACATCGAGTATACACAGCGGGGGAGCGTTCTCGTGGTCGAAGATGAGAACCAGGAACAAGTGGCGCGAGATTGGTTTGCCCGGCAGAAGGAAGCTGGTTTGCCGATGCGCTACCTCGCGGGTAAGGAGGTGTTCGAGGATGAACCCTTGCTGGCGCGCGATGTGGTCGGCCTTGTCGAGTGTGCCTCTGACGCGTCGCTTAACCCGATGGCCTTTGTCTACGGCCTTGTCGATACCGCCCGCCGCGCAGGGGCAATGGTACACCCATTCACTGAAGCCACTGAGATTCTGCGGGATTCCGTTGGTACCGTGTGCGGCGTAGAGACGACACGCGGCACGATGAGCGCCAACAAAGTCGTCCTTGCCGCCGGGGTATGGACGCCCGCTATCGCTGCCAGCGTGGGAGTCAATGTCCGCATCGAGCCGCGTAAAGGGCATATCCTCGTTGCCGAGCGATCCCCTCGCCCGGCACGGCGTAAGGTACAGGAGTTCGGGTATCTGCTCACCAAGTTCGGGGGAACCGAGGGACGGAATGTGGAAGCGGAGATGGACCGCTATGGGATCGCTATGGTCTTTGAACCAACAGAACACGGGAACTTTCTCATCGGGTCGAGCCGTGAATTTGTAGGATTCGATCGTTGTTGCAACCACCACGTCCTGGAGCTGATGGCGCGAAGGGCACTTCGCTTCTTCCCCAGGATCCGCGATATCCATGTCATCCGATCCTATGCCGGTCTTCGTCCCTACACCCCTGATCACCTCCCGATCGTCTCCCCTGTTCCGACGGTTCCAGGCCTCTACATCGCAGCCGGGCACGAAGGCGATGGGATCGGTCTTGCCCCAATAACGGGCAAGGTAACATCGGAGATGATCCTAGGAGAACCGACATCGATCACGACAGAGCCGCTACGGCTGGATCGCTTCGACCAGTGAACAGCGGAGACAAGGGGATCATTTATGGGTTTAGGATTGGCTTATATCTAGAGAGAACAGGGGGTGATGATGTCTGCAGGATACTGGAACAAGGTATTGAGGGTTGACCTTTCCTCTGAGGTGATAAGGGTGGAGGAGGTGCCGATCGAGGTATGGAAGCTTTACATTGGCGGAGCCGGGTTTGCGGCGAAGGTGATCCTGGAGGAGATGGACGATGGCACCGACGCGTTTGATCCTGAAAATCTGCTTGTGTTCGCATTGGGTCCCTATCAAGCGAGGAATAATCCTGGCAATGCAAAATGGACGGTGGCTACCAAGTCTCCTCTCACTGGCACCTACGCGGATTCTGCCGCCAGTGCCAACTGGGGGCCGGCGCTAAAGCGGGCCGGATATGACGCACTTATCATCACCGGAAAGGCGGAGACTCCTGTTTACCTCATCATCGATGAGGATCGCGTAGAGATTAAGGATGCCAGCTCTCTGTGGGGGCTCGATTCCTACGAGACGGTGGATGGGGTACGCGGTGGAGACAAGGAGCTATCCGTGGTGACGATCGGCCCTGCGGGTGAGAAGTTGGTGCGGTTTGCCTGTCTCGCCGCCGACGCGCATAGTTTCGCTGGCCGGTGTGGTATCGGAGCGGTGATGGGCTCGAAGCGATTGAAAGCTATCGCGGTTAAGGGGAGAAAGAAGGCCTCGGTTCACGACGAGGCCGGTCTGTTGCGGGAATCAAAGAGGCGATCTCAACAGATCTACGAGGCATCGAAAGAGGGCCTGCGGAAGCACGGAACGCCGGAACTGTGCATCACCGCGGAGGGGTTCGGCGACATGCCGATCAAGTATTGGACACAGGACACCTGGCCGGAGGGGGCCAAGAGGTTGGGGGCACCAAATTACACAGAAACCCTCCACGCACGCGCTCTACCGTGTGCCAATTGTCCGGTAGGCTGTCACCGTAATATCCGGCTGGAGAGCGGGACTTATTCGCTGTCCGGCCCCGGCCCTGAATATGAGACTCTGGGGATGTTAGGGACCAATCTACTGATCGACGATCTAGGAGCAGTGGCAAAGGCAAACGACCTTTGTAACCGCTTGGGGATCGATACGATCTCCGCTGGGGCGTGTGTGGGACTAGCCATGGAGTGCTACGGTAGAGGCTGGCTGACAAAGGAGCAGACAGGGATTGACCTGACATGGGGTAATGAGCAAGCGATGGTCGAGATGATCGACCAGTTGGGGAACCGCTCAGGGTTCCTTGGAGAGGGCTTTGCCGACGGGGCCCTCTCTGCTGCTAAGCGGATTTGCCCTAAAGCCGAGCCGCTGGTGGTACACGTCAAGGGGTTGGACTTCCCTGCGCACGATGCACGTTCCTGCTTCAGTCTCGCTGTCAACTACGCCACCAGTACCCGTGGGGCATGTCATATGCGTGGGGTGACCGAAGATGTAGAGATGGGACTTCTCATCCCTGAGTTGGGGATAGTAAAGGGATGGACGGAGTTCTTCTCTCAGGAGCACAAATCGGAGTTGGCTGTCAAGTTGCAAGACTTAAGTGCATGGATGAATTCTCTTGTGATCTGCACGTTCATGGTCGACGGCGGTGGATTAAGCCTCACTGCTCTTCTGGAGTTGTTCAATCTGGCTACGGGCTGGGATTGGAGCATCAAGGATGTCATGAAAAGCGGGGAGAGGATATTTAACCTGCAAAGGCTGGTCAACCTACGTGATGGTCACGGACGCCATACCGACACGCTCCCCCCTAAGATGACTGTCCCCGCCGAGAAAGGGTTCAGGGCGGGTCAGTCTCCAACCCCCTTTGATCCCTACTTGGAGGAGTACTACAGGCTCAGGAAGTGGGATGCGGACGGGAGGCCCACCCTTGACTGCCTGGAGGGACTCGGCTTGCTCGAGTACGCGACTCGCTCATATACGTAGCCTGTTTAGATGCGGCAGGGGAGGCGGTTATACTACGACATAGCGTGGTTGGGGTAAGGGAAGGGGCAAGGACGTATGTTCTCGCCTGCGGCCTGGGATGGAAGGGTGAATAGGAGGTAAACGTGGAACAGGAGTTGGTACATTGCGGCAAAACGAAGATCGAGTGGGCCCGCTCCTGGATGCCACTTCTTGCGAATCTTCGCGAGGAGTTCATCCAGGATGAGCCATTTTCCGGGAACAGAATCGGGATAAGCATCCATCTGGAGGCGAAGACGGCCTGTCTGGCAATCCTTCTACGCGACGGAGGAGCACAGGTCTTCGTCACAGGAAGTAATCCGCTCTCCACCCAGGATGATGTAGCTGCCGCACTGGCCGAGGAGGCGGGAATATCAGTTCACGCCCGTCATGGAGTAAACGAAGCAGAGTACTTTAATCACCTGCGCGAGGTGCTCGCCGGGATGCCGGACCTCATCCTCGACGATGGAGGCGACCTCGTAGGGCTCCTACACAAGGAGATAGAGGGAGAGGTGATCGGCGGGTGCGAGGAGACAACAACCGGTGTCAACCGACTACGCGTTCTCGCCCGTGCCGGGAGGCTACGCTTTCCCATGTTCGCAGTGAATGACGCTAAGATGAAGTATCTGTTTGACAATCGCTACGGAACCGGTCAGTCGGTATGGAACGGGATTATGCGTTCCACCAACCTCCTGGTGGCGGGAAAAACTGTCCTTGTCGCTGGATACGGCTGGTGCGGCCGTGGGATCGCTATGCGAGCGTGTGGCCTGGGAGCAAGGGTAACCGTCTCCGAGGTCGACCCGGTGCGAGCTGTGGAAGCAGTAATGGATGGGTTCGCCGTCGCGCCGCTCGCCGAGGCGATCGGCCAGGCCGACCTACTTATCACCTCAACCGGGTGCAGCGATGTCGTCACCGCAGAGGCTCTCAAGAACGCAAAGGACGGTCTCTTGCTCGCCAACGCTGGCCACTTTGACGTGGAGATCGACAAACATGCCCTAGCCAAACTTGCCGCCTCCCAGCGGGACGTGCGCGAGGGAATCCGTGAATTTACCCTTAAAAACGGGCATCGACTTTACCTCCTCGGGGAGGGGCGGCTGGTCAACCTTGTCCTTGGCGATGGGCACCCTGTGGAGATCATGGACATCTCCTTCGCTCTGCAGGCATTGACCCTTAGGCATATCGTGGAGAACGCCCCATTTTCGCCAACTCTGTACGCAGTCCCACCGCAGATCGATCGGCAGGTCGCACGGATGAAGCTTGAAGCACTGGGCGTACGGATCGACACCTTAACTGAAACCCAGCAAAGCTACCTCGGCCTGTCATCTTCTTAACCGCTCCTTTCTCCGCGTTGCTTAACGGGGTACAATCGAAATAAGAGGGGTGAGACGTTTGAAAAACCGATCGGTCGTGAGGAAGGCCTTGACGGTATTGTTTTCAACGATCATTCTGGTGCTCGTCTTAGGGGTCGGAGGGGCACAGCAGACGAATACCGAGCTCTTCTTGCCCCTATCCCAGATCTATCAATACATCAAAAGCTGCTTTTACTGGCCAGAACGGATCGACGACCAGGAGGCCCTGTACGGCGCGATGAAGGGGATGGTGAAGCAACTAAACGACCCGCACAGTGAATTCCTTGATCCTGAGGACCACGAACGCTTTGAAAACAGCCTGCAGTCCGAGTTTAGCGGAGTTGGAATTGAAATCACAATTAGAGATGGTGTCCTAACGGTCATTGCCCCACTTGCGGAGACTCCGGCTGAGTGGGCAGGGGTACTAGCCGGTGATCAAATTCTTAAGATCGACGGCGAGCCGACTGTGGAGATAACCCTTACTGAGGCATCGGTCAAAATTCGAGGGGAGGTGGGAACGACTGTCGTCCTACTCGTGCGGCACAAGGACGGCAATGAAGAGGAAATCTCAATAGTTCGTGGCACGATTCCGCTTGTGTCGGTCACAAGCAAGCTAGTCGCAGCCGATAGGATCGGTTACATTCGCATCTCGCGCTTTAGCGAGGATGTCACCCTGGAACTCGACACTGCCTTACTGGGGTTTGACCTCGATGGCCTCGACGGATTGATCCTCGACGTGCGGAACAACGGAGGGGGGCTCACAAAGGGAGCAGTCCGCGTTGCAAGTCGATTCATCGACAGCGGACTCATCTTCACTAGCAAAGGACGGATCAGTGGCCCTCAGGAGTACTGGTCGACGGGAAACCTTGTGCCCAACTTGCCACTTGCGGTTCTGATCAACGGGGGAACTGCAAGCGCAGCTGAAATTGTCGCCGGCGCCATCCGCGATAACAACATGGGTATTTTGATCGGGGAGCAGTCGTTCGGGAAAGGGGTCATGCAGATCCTGCGAGAGTTTCCCGATGGCTCTGCACTCAAGTTGACTACCGCAGAGTATTTCACCCCACTGGGACACGCCGTGCATGGCATCGGCCTCCCCCCGGATATCGCGGTGACTGAAGACGAAGACCCAATTGAGGTAGCGATCGCCTGGATCGACGCTCACATCGGAGTACTGATGCCAATCCCCCTCAGCGACAGGAACGACACGTGAGGTTCTCCTTCATCGGTGCAGGCGGCTGGGAAACGACCACACGCGCCTTGGCCGATGATATCGTGACTCGCAACCCGAAGCGAGAAGGGATCTAAGCTATTGCCATGAAGAGCTACGATGTGGTGGTGGTGGGTGGTGGTCCGGCCGGTGCAGTGGCAGCGCGCCACGCCACCGTGGTTGGGGCACGTGTGCTCCTGATCGAACAAGGGGACGGCTCCGGAGAACCGGCCCGATGCACCGGTCTTGTCAGCCGCCGCACCCTCGACCTACTAGGTGCCTCAACCACAAGCGTCCTGCGGGAGATCCGCGGCGGAACCCTTCACGCCCCAGGGGGGAGGACCCTCAATATCCGTGCGGAGACGGTCAAGGCGGTCGTGCTTGACCGTGGGAGGCTCAACCGCGAGCTGATCGAGTTGGCAGCCTCCGCCGGCGCTGAGGTGAGAACCCATACACGGGCCGTCGCTGCAACGACCGGCCGCGTTTGGACAAAACATCAAGGAAATAAGGAGGAGTTAAAAACCGCTGTAATCATCGGGGCCGATGGTCCACAAAGCGCCATTGCTTCGTGGTTTTCCCTACCACATCCAACTCAGCTCCTCGTGGCAAGTCAAGTGGTGGTTACAGAAGACCACCTCACTCCGGACGGCATAGAGGTCTTCTTTGGAAGTGATGTCGCTCCCGGATTCTTCGTCTGGGCAGTCCCTGCTGAGGAGAGATGCCTGCGCGTCGGCCTCGCTGCTCCCTTGGGAACCGACACAAATGCCCTTCTTAGCCGGTTTATGGAGCGGCGCTTCCCCGGAGAGGTGGTCGAGCGGATCAGGGGAGTAATCCCGATTGGCACGGTCGAAACAACGGTGGGAGATGGAGTGCTCCTCGTTGGAGACGCTGCAGGACAGGTGAAGCCAACCTCTGGAGGAGGGATCTACACCGGCGGGATGTGTGCCCGAATCGCTGGTGAGATCGCAGGTTATGCCGCCCTGGCTGGAAAACCAAATCGCAAGACACTCACCGAGTATGAGCGTCGCTGGCAACGGGAAATCGGCCGTGAGTTCCGTTTTGGCCTCGCCGCTCGCCGCGCTCTCTCCGCTCTCTCAAACAGCGAAATCGATGCGATCTTCGCCGCCATCGACGAGCCATCGATTCTCAGTCTGATCGCCAAGAAGGGGGACATCGATTACCCAAGCCGGCTCGTACACTCCTTCCTCCCCCACCAGAAGTTGTGGCCAAGGTTCCTTGCCCTCATCACCGCCCTTGGCGGCTGGGGAAAAATCGAGGAACTGGCACGGCTCGCCTTTGCCCCACGCGACCATGTAACCCTATAATGTTTGAAGATCATGGCGAAAAAGTCTGCAAAGAGGAAGAAGACATCTCAGACCCAGCGTTCTAAGATCCTGTTTGAACGCGTGATGGTTTACTTAATCGCCCTGTTCGTCTTCGCCTTGCCGCTTTTTATCTGGCCAGGGAGCACAGAGTACGGCTACGATAAGTCGATTTTCGCTCTCATCGGGATCTCGATCCTTCTTATCCTCTGGGGAGGCTCCACCTGGCTAAAAGGGGAGTGGCGAATTCGCCTTCCCTGGATAACCTTCCCCGCCCTCGGATTGGTCCTTGTCTCCCTCCTCTCCCTCATCCATGCCGTAAATGGCCGCGTGGTGATCCAAAGCCTCACGCTCCTTACGTTCTTCTTCCTGTTTTACCTTGTAGTAACAAACCTCGTAAAGGAGAAGCGCGACGTTGCCCTGATCCTCTACTGTCTTCTTCTATCGTCCTTTTTGGCCTCGCTCTACGGCCTTTTGCAGTACCTGGGAGTGATGCGCGGGGCAGGCGGTGGGCATGGTCTTGGAGAGATGATATCCACGATGGGGAACCGCAACTATTTGGGTGGATTCACCGCCTATCTCCTTTTTCCCTCCGTCATTCTGCTCGTTCGGCTCCGTTCTCGGCTCCTACGTGCCCTTGCTATCGGGCTTATATCCTTCAACTTTGGGACGGCAATGCTCGTTAACCAAATGGGAGTGGTTGTCGCACTGATCGTCGCCGCGGGCGCGTTTCTCATTGGGTGGGCCATCTTCCGGCCGATTGATCCGATCCGCCAAAACCGCGGATGGCTTATCGCTTTTCTTTTCCTTCTTCTTTTCACCTTTCTCGTCGAGGCCCCGTCCGGGCCGCTCAATTCGGTCGTCGGACTTTCAGCGGATGGGAGTTCTTGGATCGCCCGGTTCTGGGCGCGAAACTCAGGTAAGGTTCGTTCATGGGACTGGTGGGTCGGCTGGGAGATGTTCAAGGATCACCCCGTCGTCGGGGTGGGGCTCGGTAACTACAAGCTTAACTTCATTCCGTACAAGGCGAAGTTTCTCGCGTCTCCCCAGGGAGCAGGCTACAACTTTCACATCGCCCGCGCGGCACAGGCGCATAACGAGTATGTGCAGGTGACAGCGGAGCTCGGCTCACTCGGGATCCTCGCTCTTCTCGCCCTGCTGATCACAGCTCCCATCTGTTTTTGGATCAGGCTTCGCCGTAACTTAAATGAAGGAGACCGCTTCGATCTGCTCCTCCTCTCCTGTGGAGTCGTTGCGTTCCTCGTGCACGCCCTAGTCAGCTTCCCCGCTCACCTCCCTGCCTCCTGCCTCGTTCTTGTCCTTGTGCTTGGCCTTGCCTCCTCGCGCGCCTACGGCGAGGCAGCAGAGGTGCACGTTAGCCTCAAGAAATGGCCGCTCAAAGTCTTCGTCACAGTGCTCATCGCTTTTTGCCTGCTTGTCTCCGTAATAGCTGCCCGCGACTTTTCCGCTGACCTTCTCCTTGGCCAGGGGATCAAGCAGCTTCAGATGGGACAGTTCCGCCTCGCCGAAGCGACCCTCGAACGAAGCATCCGTCTCGACTTCTGCCCTCGCCAAGCCTACTATCACCTTGCCATGGCGAAGATTAAACAGGGTCGCTACGAAGAGGCAAGGGTTAATCTGGAGCTGTGCCGCACCCGTTTCGTTGTAGAAAACCTCTATCTCAATCTGGCAAGCCTAGCCGCGAACCTGGGGGACTTGAAGACGGCACGGCAGGACTTAGAGCTGCTACTGGCTACCCATCCCCATCCCACCCTTCAAATCCAGGCTGAGTACCTGGATAAGTACCTGGAAGCGATAATCACCATCCAAGAAGGGGACTACAATCGCGCCGCGGACATGCTGGAAACGCTTATCCAGGAACATCCCACCTTCGAGCGGTCCTACATCGCCCTTGGCGATCTGTACCGGATGAGGGGAATGCCAGTCAACGCGCGCAAGAACTATGAAAAGGCCCTTGAATTGATCGATGGGAAACTTACCAGTGCGGAGAAGAGGCTCTCCTCAGCCACCTCTCTCCCGTACGAGGAGTACGGCCGCCTGCAAAGCGAGATCGAGGTTTTCACCCAGGAGAAGGAGGCCGTGGAGGCCAGTCTCACCAAGTTGCCTTCCTCTTGAACCTTCCTTGAAAGCGCTTCCCGCCCCTCCTATACTGAAAGTGTGATTTCTTATGGCAATTGAAGTCATCAAACGAAGCCTCGACTACGTCTTGGGGCAGACAAACACCCAGCAGCTTAAGCGCTTCCGTTCTCACCTGAGGGCGATAAACACATTATCAAAAGAGATGGAACGCCTTTCCGACGTGGCGCTCCAAGCCAAAACAGAAGAATTTCGAAAACGTCTTAGGGCAGGAGAGACAAAGGACAAAATCCGAAATGAGGCATTTGCTGTGGTGCGCGAGGTCGCTGCGCGCACTGTACAGATGCGACCATTCGACGTACAGATCATAGGGGCAATCGCCCTCGATGAACAGAAGATCGCGGAGATGCAGACCGGGGAGGGGAAGACCCTCGTTGCCACCCTCCCCGCCTACCTGAACGCACTGATGGGGAAGGTGCACGTGGTAACCGTGAATGATTACCTCGCCCGCCGCGACCGGGAGTGGATGGGCCCGATCTACGAGTTCCTCGGCCTGTCTGTCGGCCTCCTTCAGGAGGGGATAGAGATCGAGGAGCGTAAATCCGCCTACGCTGCCAATATCACCTATGGAACGAACAACCAGTTCGGGTTTGACTACCTGCGTGATAACATGGTTCTCTCCACCGACCAAAAAGTCCAGGGACCTCTCGACTATGCGATAGTTGACGAGATCGATAACATCTTGATCGACGAGGCACGCACCCCGCTCATCATCTCCGGCTCCACCGCCCAGTCAATCGACCGCTACCGCAAGTTCGCATCGCTTGTCCGCCGATTCAAGAAGGATGAAGATTTCGAGATCGATGAGGAGACACGCCGGCTCACTCTCACCGACACAGGGATCCACAAGGGCGAGGAGTCTCTGTCTCTTGAGAACCTATTTGCACCGGAGAACACCGATACCCTCCACCATCTGGAGACGGCGCTACGCGCGCTGCACTTATTTAAGAAAGAGCGTGACTACATTGTTAAGGACGGCCGGGTGATGATCGTTGACGAGTTCACCGGGCGGCTGATGCCCGATCGTCGCTACTCCGACGGCCTCCATCAGGCGCTTGAGGCGAAAGAGGGAATGATGGTACAGCGCGAGTCGCAGACCTTCGCCCAGATCACACTACAGCACTACTTCCAGCTCTATAAGAGAATCTGTGGGATGACCGGCACTGCAAAGACCGAGGAGGAGGAGTTCAAGCAAATCTATGCCCTGCCGGTACTCGTCATCCCAACCAACCGACCGCTCATCCGCGAAGCAAAACCCGACGTGATCTTCCGCACCCGCAAGGCGAAGTTCGAGGCGATGGCCGAGGAAGTGGAAAGGCTTCACAAGATAGGAAGACCGGTCCTGATCGGGACTAACTCGATCGAGAAATCAGAGCGGCTCTCAGCCTTGCTCAAGGAGCGCGACCTTCCGCACCATGTGTTAAACGCCAAGTACCACGAGCAGGAGGCGGAGATCATCAAGGAAGCCGGCAAGCCTGGGGCGATTACCGTTGCCACCAACATGGCCGGCCGTGGGACTGATATCAAGCTCGGTGATGGAGTCGCCGAACTCGGCGGCCTGCATGTCATGGGCGGTCAGCGCCACGAATCCCGCCGGATCGACAACCAGCTCCTCGGCCGCTCGGGGCGTCAAGGGGATCCCGGCTCCTCCCAGTTTGACCTCTCACTCGAAGACGACCTCTTACGTATCTTCGGTGGAGACCGGATCGCCTCCGTAATGGATCGATTGGGAATGGAGGAGGGGCAGGCGATCGAACACGACCTCCTCACCAGTGCTATTCGTCGCGCACAGAAGCGTGTAGAAGGGCGCAACTTCGAGATCCGAAAGCGTCTCCTTGAATATGACCTCGTCCTTGCCAAGCAGCGCGAGGCGATCTACTCCCTGCGCGATCGGTTCCTCTTACCGCCACGCGATGAAGCGGATTCCCTTCCCATGGATGGCCTCGATGACTATCTAGGCGAGTTGCTCGAGGAGTACGCTGAGGGGCTTATCGCCGACTACGCCAATGCCTCCCGACCCAAGGAAGAATGGAACTTAAAGGGGTTGACCCACGAACTCTCAGCCGCCCTCCCCGTCTCGCCACAGACCCTGGAGGGGAAGGGACCTGATGAGCTCCGTAGCGAAGTGGTCGATTGCCTCCATCGCGCCCTCTCCCGGCAGAAGGAGCAGCTCGGCGCGCGTTTCCCCCTAATCGCACGGTATCTCATTCTCACTACCGTCGATGAGGCCTGGCTTTCCCACCTCTACACCCTCGATGACCTAAAGGAGGGGATCGGATGGACCGCCTACGGGGGAACCGACCCGCTTATCGCCTTCAAGCGTGAGTCGTTCGCGCTCTTTCAGGAGATGCTCGCCCGCGCGGCGCAAAAGATTGTCCGCTCTATCATCAATCCACGTCTCGCTGCTCCGGGGGGGGCATCCCAGCCAACCCCTACTCAAGAGGTGAGCTACGTCCACGCACCTGCAGGATCGGTGAGCACAACAGCGACAAAACCGAAGCGAAAGCCTGTTGTGGCTGTTAAAAAGCCCGGCCGCAACGATCCCTGTCCCTGTGGATCGGGGAAGAAGTACAAAAACTGCTGCGGACGGAATGCCTAGGGGATTTGTTCCAACAGGAGCTCGTCGTCTGTGATGTGCCTCTGCGAGAAGAGATCGATCAGTTCAGAGACGTCCGCGTTCCACTTCTTCTCTCCGGAAAGCTCGTAGATTACCTTGCCCTTATGCATCATCACCAACCGGTTTCCCAGAGCGATCGCCTGCTCCATGTTGTAGGTAACCATGATCGTGGTGAGTTTCCTTGGTTCCACAAACTCAAGCGCCAGAGACAATTAAGGTTCCACTTTCCTTAAAGACCTTCGCCAGGGCGGGCGATCTGATCGAGGAGACAAACCCATGTCTCTTGAGGGCCCACTTCAACATTCCTCCTTTGTGCTGCTTTAGGTGGCTTGGTCCTTGACAGCTTCAGACGATTCTGTTAGGATGCGTTTATAGGAGGAAAGATGCGACAGGCTTCTATCCTGGAGGTGCGAACGGCTAGCGATACTTTTAATTGCTATTTTATGATTCATTGGGCGAACTAGTAGCGTCTGATAGGCGCTACTAGACCCGCAAACCGAAAGCCGAAAGGCTTGCGGTTTTTTTCTTTGCCTTGTAAGGAGGGAAAGGTGCTTGTTGTCGAAAACCTTGCCAAGCAGTTTGGTGGGCTGCACGCTGTGGACGGTTGTTCGTTCACGGTAAAGCAAGGTACGATCACCGGGCTGATCGGGCCGAACGGCGCGGGCAAGACCACTGTATTCAATCTCCTCACCGGTTTTCTCAAACCCGATAGCGGCGAGGTTCACCTTGCGGAAGAGGACATTACGGGTCTGCCACCCCATCGCATCTTCCAAAAAAGGATTTGTAGAACCTTTCAGATCCCCCGCGAGTTGAAGGAGATGACGGTGATGGAGAACCTGATGCTCGTGCCCCCCGGACAGATCGGTGAAAGGATTTGGAACCCATTCTTTCGGCCACGGAGGGTGCATCGGCAGGAGCGTACGATCTGTGATAAGGCATTTGAAGTCCTGGACTTCTTGCAGCTTTCCCATCTAAAAGATGAGTATGCAGGTAGTCTCTCCGGCGGCCAGAAGAAGCTCCTGGAGCTGGCTCGAACCATGATGGTCGAGTCCCGACTGGTCATGCTAGATGAACCCGGTGCGGGAGTAAACCGCACCCTCCTGAAACGCCTTGCCAGCTCTATCGAACGGTTGTGTGGGGAGACGGGGACGACCTTCCTCGTTGTCGAACACGATATGGACTTTATCATGAGACTCTGCACCCCGGTGATTGTGATGAGCGAAGGGCGCAAATTGATGGAGGGAACTCCCGAAGAGGTCCAGCAAGACCAACAGGTGCTCGACGCTTACCTTGGAGGACAGTATGTCGCTATTGACGGGTGATGGGATCCATAGTGGCTACGGAGATATGGAGGTCCTTCACGACGTCTCCTTCCGCATAGAGGAGAAAGAGATCATCTCGATCATTGGTCCAAACGGGGCCGGAAAGTCGACCCTGTTGAAAACAATCTTCGGGTTGCTCAAACCCACAAAGGGAAGTGTCACCTTTAAGGGAAACAGTATCACTGGACTGGCACCTGATCGAATAGTCCGCTTGGGGATGGCCTATGTTCCCCAAGTGGAGAACGTCTTCCCCTCACTCACCGTCCATGAGAACCTGGAGATGGGCGCCTTCATCCTTACCGATGACTTCAGCGCCCGCCTGGAGGATGTCTATGAGCTCTTCCCCCTCCTCAAGAAACGGCGGCGGCAGCGGGTAGGAAAAATGTCAGGAGGTGAACGGCAGATGGTGGCGATGGGCCGGGCACTGATGCTCGACCCGGAGCTACTCCTTTTGGACGAGCCTTCCGCCGCGCTGGCCCCGAAGTTGGCGGAGATGATCTTTGAACGGATCACCGCGATCAACGAGACCAGTGTTTCGATCCTCATTGTGGAACAGAATGCCAAGGAATCGTTGAAGCTAGCTGACCGGGGGTACGTTCTGGCCAGTGGACAGAACCGCTTCGAAGATACAGGTGAGAACCTGTTGGCCAACGAGGAGATCGGGCAGCTCTACCTGGGCGGGTAGAGGAAACAAATGCAGATACTATCAAGAATTCCACAGTTGCTTATATACGGTGTCATCTCAGGGAGTATCCTTTCCCTGGGAGGGATTGGCGTCTCCCTCACCTACAGCATCCTGGGTTTCGCCAACTTCGCTCATGGTGACTTCATGGCCCTTGGCGCATACATCGCCCTTGGACTATTTACTCTAACCGCTGGACTGGGAATTCCCAGTACTCCTCTTGGTCCACTCTCCTTCGGATTCGGTTTCATCCTCTCCTTTATTCTAGCTATGGGGCTGACTGCCTTGACGGTAGTCCTGATCGACCGGTTCCTCTTTAAACGGTTGCGGCACACTAGCTCGATCATTCTGATGATGTCTTCAATTGGAGTCGCATTGGGCCTACGGAACGTCCTTCAATTCTTCTGGGGGCCGCAGCCGCACTACTACATAGAGAAGATACAACTGGCTATCGTGATCCCTGGGGTAGGCGTTAGGATCAAGCCCGACCAGGTGTTTATCATTATCGCCGCTATAGTATCGGTCGGATTGGTCCACTACTTTTTGCAACACACCAAGATGGGTAAGGCGATGCGTGCTACTGCGGATAATATGGCGCTTGCCCGAGTAACGGGTATCAATACGGAACGGGTGATCCTTTGGACATGGGTGATTGGCGCTACCTTAGCAGCGACGGCAGGGATCCTCGCCGGGATTGAGAACAAGTTCATCACCCCGGAGTTAGGGTGGCAGATGCTCCTGTCTATCTTTGCCTCCGTCGTCCTGGGTGGACTCGGCAACCCTTACGGGGCGATCCTTGGAGGGATGATCATAGGCCTTTCCGAAGAGGTCTCAACCGCGTTCATATCCACCGGGTATAAACCGGCTGTGGCCTTCATCATCATGATCATCATGTTGCTGATCAAGCCAACCGGACTGCTAGGGAAGAGGCGATAATGGACACGATTGTCGGAATAATAAACTACATCGTCTTCTTCGCTATTACAGCTGGCACCTACGGAATCCTTTCCCTGGGCTTAAACATCCAGTGGGGGTATACCGGCCTATTCAACATTGGGATCGCTGGATTCTACGCGGTGGGCGCATATACAGCGGCCCTGGTCTCTGGCCCGCCGCCTGGCGCATGGGACGGTCGCATCTTCGGGGGGTTTGAGCTCCCCTTCCTCGTTGGGCTGCTGGCGGCGGCCGTCGTCTGCGGAGTTGTTGCTCTGCTGGTCGGTATTCCTACTCTGCGTCTCAGGGCGGATTACCTCGCGATCGCCACGATCGGGATAGCTGAGACGATCCGATTGGTGCTAAAGAACGAGTCTTGGCTCACCAACGGTGTGTGGGGACTTCAGCAGATCCCTTCCCCGTTCTATGATCCAATCCACAGAGGAGTAGCCAGATTCCTGGGAGGACATCCTGACTTATCACCATGGGTGCACGATCTGATCTTCAAGTCGTATAATTGGTTTTATCTCCTTTTAGTTCTGGGCATCCTCTTTATCCTCTATCTCATCATGCAGCGTCTCGTGCGCTCCCCTTGGGGACGCGCGGTAAAGGCCATCCGCGAGGACGAGGATGCCGCTGCGATGTCGGGCAAGAACACCTTTTCCTTCAAGATACAAGCCCTCGTGCTAGGCGCGATGATCATGGGAATCGGCGGGAGCCTCTACGCCCACTACGCCAGGTTTATCTCTCCCGCCTCGTTCAAACCCCTCTACGGGACCTTTCTTGTCTGGGTGATGTTGGTCCTGGGAGGGAGTGGAAACAACAAAGGCGCCATCCTCGGTAGCTTTGTCGTATGGGGGATCTGGGCGGGGACCGACTTTTTGACCGGTTACTTCCCCTTCTCCGCTACCCAGGCGGCCTCACTTCGCATCATCATCATTGCGATACTGCTGGAGGTTATCCTGCTTTGCCGTCCTCAGGGGCTGTTGCAGCGAGAAAAGCGCCCCCCAACGATCCTCAAGAAAAAGGCGTGAAAAACGGGGGGCGGCCCGATAAGGTCACCCCCGGGAACAGGAGAGACGAAGGTATCTCCCTCCTGCAATCTGTCTTACCCTTGGTCTTCTCTAGTTATCCAGAAGTCTCCATGAGATCAATGACCTTACACCCTTCGATTTTCCAGATCAGGATTTTTCCCAGAACATCCCCGGTGTCTGTGAAATCTACTACTCCAGAGACGCCCTGGTAGTTGATCTCTTTTCCTTGTTTTAGGAGTGAAACCGCCTTGTCCCACTCACCGTAGAAGACCTCCACTCCGGGAGAATTGGCAACAGCACGCAGGTTGTCGCGAATCGCTGGCCCTGTTGCTTCTCCCGCTCTGACCATGGCGAGAGCGATCAGCATGACCGCATCGTATGCCTGGAAGTTGTAAGGGACAGCGCTAGGACCAAACGCGGCGTTGAAATCAGCGGAGAACTCATCCGCTCTAAACCCAGCGGCGGCCACCGTGCCGTATGCCCCCTCAATGGGGCCGGTGCCTTCCGCCTCGTTGCATCCCGGACCGGATGCAACTGCTTCTCCCTTCATCCCGTCGGAGAAGAAGAAATCACCCTGGTAGCCGGCCTCAACCGCTTCCACAATCTGTTTGTTCCCATCGACCGGGTAGCTGATCATGACGATCGCATCGGGATCCCCGGCTATGAGCTTGTCCACTTCACCCCGGTAAGAAGGCTTGTTTTCCTCGTAGGGGACCATCGCCAATACCTGGCCACCGTACTCCTCAAACGTGTCTTTAAGGGTGTCTGCTAGGCCTTTGCCATAATCGTTGTTCACGTATATGACGGAAATCGTCTTGTAGTTAAGAAGCAGGACCATCCGGGCCATAACCACGCCTTGTATGTCATCGGGGACAACCGTCCTGAATACGTAGTCGTTGTCGTCCAAGGCAGAGACCGAAGCGGCTGATGAGGCGGGTGAAATCAAGACCACCTCAGCGGGGATGGTCACGCTGGAACACGCTACGGTAACGCCACTGGAGAGGGCTCCCATGATTGCCGGGACTCTATCGAGCTCCACCAGTTTACTGGCGGCATCGCGCCCGACATCGGGGGAGGTCGCTGTATCCCGTACTACTAACCCCAGTTGCGTGCCTAATACTCCGCCCGCGGCGTTGATCTGATCAACGGCCAACTGAGCGCCGTCCACAATCGGAGGACCAAACGGGCCTAGAGCTCCGGTCAGCGCCATTAGGGCACCGATCTTAATCGTCTCCGCTGCGGTGGCGGTGATCGCCAATCCCAAAACTAGCCCAACTACCAACAGACAAACTGAAACTCGTCGCATGTTAACCTCCCTGAATATTTATGTGCCTACCTATACAGTCTCTAGCAGTCTCTTCGAAACGCTCACCTCCTTTCTCGACCCAGTGGATAAGGCCGCCTAAAAATAAAGACCACAGGCATTGCCTGTAGTCGTCTTCTGGCTCTCCCTCTACTACTACCTAGTTACTAGGTGAGCGCAGGAAAGCCAGCAATAGTCCAATAAAAGCGGAAGAAGCCGTTCATCAACCCACTATGTACATGCCTCTTCGCCTCTATCATCTTAAGCCCATCATATAGATAACCTCTAAGCTTGTCAAGAGGAACTTACCCCATATTGACAACAAAGGTCGGAGGGGCTATCATTTAGCAAACACCATTGGAGAGTGCTAAGAGCCAGAATGACCCTTCCAGAAAGACAAAGGCTTATCTTGAAAGAGATCGTCGACCGCTATATCCGGCGGCGCGAGCCCGTCTCCTCGAGGATGATCCTCGATGATTACGGGTTACTTGTCAGTTCCGCCACCGTACGCAACGACATGAATGATCTAGAAGCAGCCGGATACATCGAGAAACCGTACGCCTCCTCCGGACGGATCCCGACTAAGAAGGGATATCGCTTCTTCGTCGACTGGCTCCTCGACCTCTCCGAACTGACAAAGAAGGAACGCCTAGAAGTGGTGGAGGCTTACGGGGTGCGCTGCCTGGAAGTGGGAGAGACGATGCGCCAGACGGCTTTCTTGTTGGGGAACATCACCGGCTACGCAGGGTTCGTCATTCCACCTCGCTTGGAGGAGACACGCCTCGACCGAATAGTCCTGATAAGGATGGAGCCAAGAATGGTCCTTCTGATAATTGTCTCTGATATCGGCGTCATCGAACACAGGCTGATCCCGCTCGAAAAGGATCTCCCCGAGGAAGAGATCGACCGGGTGACGCAGTTAATCAACGACAACCTGTGTGGGGTAAGCCTCGACGCGGTGCGAGAACTGACGCTTGAAGACGGACCGGAAGGGTGGTATGAGCCACCGGTGCGTCAGGCATTATTAGTCTTACGCCACATCCTGGAGCGACGGAACCGTCAGCGCCTCTACTTCGAGGGAATTCTGAACCTCGCTGATAGTTTACAGGAGGTGGCCCCTGCTCACGCGATGAAGCGTTTCGTCAAATTGATCAACGCCGTGCAAGACGAGCGCGCATTTACCGAGGCAATCCGAACAATCCGTGGGGACAGAGAAGGAGTAATGGCCGCAGTTAGCAGCTGTCCGCTCCCTGGCCTAGAGGAGTACAGCGTGGTAAGCTCCGACTACCGTCCGCATTCCGGGATACTCGGTGTGATCGCTCCCCTATGGATGGACTATGGCAAGGCGCTTTCAACGACAAGCTACATTGCAAACCGCTTGGAGGCACTCCTTGTCGGCTCCTGCAAGGCAGGCTTGAGGGGGCAAGATGGTGGATGAAAAAAAGGAAACAAGGGATGTGACAGAAGAAGTGAAAGAGAAAATGCAAGGGGTCGAAGCCGAGGGACAAGAGCTCCCCACTAAAGACGGTCTTTTGCTCGAGAAGGAAGAGGAGATCCGTTCCTACGTCGATCGACTCAAGCGATTACAGGCAGAGTTCGAGAACTACAAGAAGAGGGTGCTGCACGAGATGGCCAATCTGGAAGAGCGAATTTCTGATCGAGAGATCCTTTATTTCCTTCCGCTGTACGACAACCTGCAGCGCGCATTCACCAGCTTCTCAGGGAACAATGATGCTCAGTCATTCATCGAAGGGATAGAGCAGATCTTCGCCCAGTTCGATGAGATCCTTAAGCAAAAAGGGGTCTCTCCCATCGAGGCGGTTGGAAATCTCTTCGATCCAGCCAAGCATGAGGCCTTGCTGAGTGTTGAAAGCGACAAAGAGCGAAACGAAATCCTCGAGGAGTTCGAGCGAGGATACATATGCAATGGACGCGTCCTGCGGCCAAGTAAGGTCAAAGTGAGTAAAGGAAAGACTGAAACGGAGGAGGAAAAGACATGAGAGAGAAGATCATCGGAATGGATTTAGGAACGACGAATTCCTGTGTCGCCGTCCTGGAGGGTGGGGCACCGGAGGTGATCACAAACACGGAAGGAGAGAGGGTAACCGCCTCGGTGGTCGCCTTCACAGACACGGGGGAACGGCTGGTCGGCCGACTGGCAAAGCGCCAAGCGATCACGAACCCGAAACACACGGTCGCCTCGATCAAACGGGAAATGGGAACCGACCACCGGGTGAAGATCGAACTTGACGGGAAAGTCGAAGAATACACCCCGGAGCAGATCTCGGCGATGATCATACAGAAGCTGAAGAAGGATGCCGAGGAGCACCTGGGAGGCAAGGTTAAAAAGGCAGTGATCACTGTTCCCGCTTACTTCAATGACTCGCAGCGCCAAGCAACCAAGGACGCAGGGAAGATCGCCGGGTTGGAAGTGATGCGTATCATCAACGAGCCAACCGCTGCCGCCCTTGCCTACGGCCTCGACAAGATTGAGGAACAGACGATCCTCGTCTTTGACCTTGGTGGAGGGACGTTCGATGTATCAATCCTGGAGATCGGCGAAGGCGTATTCGAGGTTGTCGCCACCGATGGCGACACCCGGCTCGGCGGGGACGACTTCGACCGCCGGATCACCGATTGGCTGGTGGAAGAGTTCCGTAAGGATACCGGGATCGACCTCACGAGCGACCCGAGTGCGATGCAACGGCTGAAGGACGCGGCCGAGGCCGCAAAGATGGAACTCTCCAGTCGCAAGGAGACGACGATCAACCTCCCCTACATCACCGCTGATGCGACCGGGCCCAAACACCTAGAGAAGAAGCTGACCCGGGCTAAGTTTGAACAGATGATTGAAGATTACCTAAATCGAACGATCAACGTCGTCGAAGCGACCCTGCACGAGGCAGGAAAAAGCGCTGATGACATCGATCAAGTGATCTTGGTCGGGGGATCAACGCGCATCCCCAAGGTGCAGGAGCTCATCAGTTCGCGGATCCCGGGGAAGATCAATCGGGAGATCAACCCCGATGAGGTCGTCGCCGCCGGTGCAGCGATCCAGGGCGGGGTCCTCGCCGGTGAGGTGGACGAAATCGTCCTCCTTGACGTCACTCCACTCACCCTCGCCATTGAAACCCTCGGTGAAATCGCTACGCCCCTGATCGAACGAAACACGACCATTCCTACTGAGAAAACGAAAACGTTCACCACAGCAGCGGACAATCAGCCGAGTGTAGAGATCCACGTCCTCCAGGGGGAGCGAAAGATGGCCGCAGACAACAAGTCGCTAGGGAAGTTTCAGTTGACTGGTCTCCCCCCTGCTCCGCGCGGGATTCCACAGATCGATGTTACGTTCAATATCGACGCCGATGGGATCCTTCACGTTACTGCCAAGGACAAGGCAACCGCAAAGAGCGCTTCGATCACGATCAAGGATTCCTCCCGCCTCGATGAGAGCGAGATTGAGCGGATGCGGCGCGAGGCTGAGGAGCACAGCGAGGAGGACAAGAAAAAAGCAGAAGAGATCGAGGTGCGAAATCAGGCAGATCAGCTCGTCTATTCGGTGGAGAAGACTCTCTTAGACCTGGGAGAGAAGGTCACTCAGGATAAACGAGGCGAGATCGAGGATCACCTCCGTCGGCTGAAGGAGAAGCTGTCCCAGAACGCGAACATGGAGGAGATCCGCCAAGCGATGGAGTCCCTTTCTAAGAGTTCGCAGCAGCTTGCAGAGGAGGCCTATAAGCAAGCGGCTTCGCAAAAAGAAGAGCCTAGTGATGCGTCTAAAGGTGACGATGACGAGGGGAATGGCGACTACATCGACGCCGAGTACGACGATAAATAAGAAGAAGGGGGCGGCGTGGCCAAGCGAGACTACTATGAGGTGCTCGGAGTAGCCCGCGACACCAGCGCGGAGGAGATCAAGAAGGCCTTCCGCCAGAAGGCGAAACAGTTTCACCCTGACAAGAACCCAAAAGAGCGCAAGAAGGCCGAGGAGGAGTTTAAGCGAGTAGCGGAAGCCTACGAAGTCCTCTCCGATCCGGACAAGCGGGCGCAATACGACCGCTACGGCCACGCTGGCCCAACGCAGGGATTCGACTTCAGCTCAACCGACTTTCGCCGGGCACGCCAAGCCTACTCCGATTTCGGTTTCGGCGCGGTCGACGACCTCTTTGACCTCTTCTTTCGCCAGGGAGCCCCTCGTACTGTCACGCGCAAGCAACGCGTGCTGCAAGGAGAGGATATCGAGTACAAGCTGCGCATTACGCTGGAGGACGCTGCCTCTGGAACGAGGATGAAAATCACCGCCCCTCGTCTCATCTCCTGCCACCGCTGTCAGGGATCCGGGATGGAACCGGGAACATCCAAGCGCGCCTGCCCAACCTGTAGAGGGAGAGGACAGGTGGAGTACCGGCAACAAAGTCTCTTGGGGAGTTTTGTCAACATCCGTACCTGCCCTGAATGTAACGGCAAAGGTGAGATAATCGAGCAGCCATGCCACCGCTGCCGAGGCACCGGTCGGGTGAAGGAGAAGAGCAAGATCTCGATTAACGTCCCCGCGGGGGTGGACAACGGCTCGCGCCTGAGACTGAAAGGGCAGGGAAACGCTGGACCGAGCGGCGGTCCGGCAGGCGACCTGTACATCATCATCGAGGTGATTCCCCACCCCAAGTTCCAGCGCGGGGGGCAAGACATCCACTCCAAGGTAAGAATCAACTATCCCCAAGCGGCCCTGGGAACAAAAGTGAAGGTCGATACCCTGTGGGGGAAGGAAACGGTCAGTATCCCTGCCGGAACGCAGCCTGGTACGGTCATCCGAATGCGGGGTAAAGGGATGCCGAATCTAAACGGTACCAGAAAAGGAGACCACTTCGTCGAGGTAGGGGTGGGTGTCCCCACGCGGCTCTCTGCGGCACAACGCAGCGCTCTCCTCGAGCTTCAGAAGACCTTTCCAGAAACAGAGGATCAGTCGTGAGCAAGCTCTCTTAGAACCTGTTTGATCCCCTCGATCGCCCGCCGCCGGTGGCTGATCCGGTTCTTATCAACAAGCGTCATCTCGGCAAGAGTACGCGAGAAGCCATCGGGGATAAACAATGGGTCGTAGCCAAACCCCCCTTCTCCTTCGAGCTTACGAGCAATCCTCCCTGTGAGGATGCCCTCACGCACAAACTCTCGCCCGTCAGGAAAGCACAGCACAGCCACCGCTATGAAGCGAGCCTTCCGGTCGCGCACCCCGGCAAGGCGTTCGAGGAGGAGGGTGTTGTTTCGCTCGTAGTTGACTGGGACGCCGGCGAAACGAGCGGAGTGAACACCGGGCTCTCCCCCTAGAGCATCAACCTCCAACCCTGCGTCCTCAGCAAGAACGGGAAGTCCTGTCTCTGCGCCGATCGTCCGCGCCTTGAGCCTGGCATTCGCATCAAAGCTCAATCCGATCTCCTCCACAGATTTGAAAGGGCGGGCATGAAAGGTGAGAAGCTCTACACCCTCGAGATCGGCCAGGAGCTCCCGCAACTCGCTTAACTTCCCCTCGTTTTTTGTCCCGAGGAGAAGGAGGATCATCCTGTCCGGACCGGCCGCAGGCTCAGCGAGTCAGCGAAATGACAACAGACAAAGTGCTCATTACCCAGATCGCGATAGACCGGGGCCTCCGTTTTGCAGGTATCTTTCGCGTAACGACAGCGCGGATGGAAGTAGCAACCGGAGGGTGGATTTACCGGGCTGGGGACATCCCCCTCGAGGAGAATCCGTTCCACATTGTAATCAGGGTCCGGAACCGGAACTGCGGACATCAACGCCTCGGTGTATGGGTGCTTCGGGTTTGTGAAGAGCTCCTCGGTCTTGCACAACTCCACAATCTTCCCCAGGTACATCACCGCTACCCGGTCGCTTATGTGCTTAACCACGGAGAGGTCATGGGCAATAAATAAGTACGTCAGGCCAAACTCTTCCTGCAGATCTTCAAGCATGTTTAACACCTGCGCCTGAATGGAGACATCAAGCGCGGAGACCGGTTCGTCAGCTATAATCAGTTGGGGGTCGAGGGCAAGGGCGCGTGCCACTCCGATCCTCTGCCGCTGACCACCTGAAAACTCGTGTGGATAACGCTTCATGTGATCCGGTTTCAGCCCAACTGAGGCAAGGAGCTCGCGAACACGGTTCTCCCGTTCTCTCCCCTTGGCCACTCTGTGCACAAGCAACGGCTCTCCCACAATCGCCCCCACGGTCATACGAGGGTTCAAAGATGAGTAAGGATCCTGGAAGATGACCTGCATATCTCGACGGAGCGCCTTGAGCGTCTTGCGAGAAGCGGTGGCAACATCCACCTCTTTATACTCTTCGCCCTGGCCAGCAAGTTTCTTACTACGAAAGCGAACCTCCCCCGCGGTCGGTTCGATCAAACGAAGGATCGTACGGCCGGTCGTCGTCTTCCCACAGCCGCTCTCACCCACCAAACCGAGGGTCTCCCCCTCCTTGATGTACATGTCGATATCATCGACCGCCTTGACGTGGGCCACCACACGCCTCAGGACCCCTTTTCGCACGGGAAAGTACTTCTTTAGGTTCTTAACGTCGAGTAGGATGTTGTCAGAAGACAAACTCTATCACCTCTTTGTCATTCGTACAGCCAACAAGCAGCCAAGTGGCAAGAAGCCACTTCTTTAAGCGGCGGGATCTTTGTCTTGCAGATTTCCATTGCCTGCGGACACCGCGGCTCAAACCCGCACCCTTCTGGAACCTCAAACGGATCAGGAACAACTCCCTTGATGGGAATGAGGCGTTCCTTCTTCGTCGTCGCGAGCGATGGGATTGAGTTCATCAGCCCCTGGGTGTACGGGTGCTTGGTGTTATGGAAGATCTCGCTGGCCGTCGCGCTTTCGACGATCTTCCCCAGATACATGATGACCACGTCGTCGGCCATCTGTGCAATCACCCCAAGGTCATGAGTGATAAACTGGATTGCGGTGTTAAAGTTCTCGCGCAGACCGTTCATCAGGTCAAGAACCTGCGCCTCGATCGTCACGTCAAGGGCTGTGGTCGGCTCGTCGGCGATCAGAAGCGACGGGTTGCAGGAGAGCGCCATGGCGATCATCGCGCGCTGGCGCATCCCGCCGGAGAGCTGATGTGGGTACTCATCGACACGCTGCTCTGGAACAGGAATCCCCACTGCGTGTAGCATCTCGATCGCCTTCTTGCGCGCCTCTTTCTTTTTTAAGTGCTGGTGGAGGATGATCGCTTCCATAATCTGGTTCCCAATCGTATACACCGGATTTAAAGAGGTCATCGGCTCCTGGAATATCATAGCGATCTCGTTTCCGCGAATCGAGCGGTATTCCCTCCCTTTAGGATTGAGCCCAGTCAGTTCTGTGACTTTTCCATCACGGTGGTATAGTATCTCGCCGGTCTCAATCTTTCCGGGCGGTATTTGGATGAGCCCCATAACCGACAGCGCAGCCACGGTCTTTCCGCACCCGCTCTCGCCGACTACCCCCAGCGTCTTCTCCGGTTCGATGGTAAAGTCAACCCCGTCCACAGCCCGTACCACACCGTCCTCGGTGTAGAAATACGTCTTGAGATCCCTTACCTCAATTAACGGCACCGCTATCTTCCCTCCTTACCGCAGTTCTACAGGACTGACAGGATGAATCCCAGAACCATGTACACAGTCGCCAATGCGGCGGTTAGCGTCCGCTTAGGATCCTTGGCCACATCGCGTCCGAACACGGTACTCGAAGCTCCTGAGCCAAAAGCCCCGCCGAGTCCCGAATGCTCGCTCATCTGAAGAAGAATCAACCCCATCAGGGCAAAACAGTCAAGGAAAAACAAAGCCTCCAGTATCACTCTAAGCATACAGCATCGATCCTTTCACGACTCTCTGCTTTGATTTACCCAAGCAATGCATTATAGCATAAGTCACCCAACCCCACAAAGGTGATCCTTCTTGCAGGGGCTTACAGGTTTCCGTATGCTGTATCAGCACTCAAGAGCGGGCACGGGAGGCTAGAGTTGCGCAAGTTTATCTTCGTTACCGGGGGCGTCCTCTCCGGCCTTGGCAAAGGGGTGATTGCGGCCTCGATCGGGTTGCTGTTCAAGCTCAGAGGGTATCGCGTCACGCTTCAGAAGATCGATCCTTACCTAAACATCGACGCTGGGACGATGAATCCCTTCGAGCACGGAGAGGTGTTCGTCACCTGCGACGGGAAGGAGACCGACCTCGACATCGGCCGTTACGAGCGATTCCTCGATGAGGAGCTGTCAGCAGTAAACTATATCACCACCGGGCAGGTCTACTGGAATGTTATCCGCCAGGAACGCGCCGGTGCCTTCCTCGGGAAGACGGTGCAAGTGATCCCGCACATTACCGACGAGATCAAGCGATTGATCCAACTCCCCTTGACTCAGAACAAGGCTGAGATTGGGGTGATCGAGGTAGGTGGAACCGTTGGGGATATCGAGGTCCTTCCCTTCCTGGAAGCGCTGCGGCAACTGAAGGACGAGCTCCCCCGCGAGGACACGTTCTTCGTCCACCTCACCCTCCTCCCTCATCTTGCAAGCACGGATGAAATCAAAACCAAACCAACGCAACACAGCGTGAAAGAGCTACGGGCAATCGGAATCCAACCGGACATGATCGTGGCCCGTTGCGACCGCTCCCTCGCCGACTCGATCAAGGACAAGATTGCCTTATTCTGCGACGTTCCCCAACAGAACGTGATCGAGGACCTCGATCTTCCCTCGATCTACGACGTCCCGTTAACGATGAAGGATCAGGGACTCGACCGTCGCATCGCTGAGGGACTTGGCCTCCCCCAGCAGGAGGCGAAAGTAGATCGGTGGCAAGCTCTGACCAAGCGGTTGCAAGAGCCATCACAGCGCGTGAGGGTTGGGATTGTGGGAAAATACGTCCAACTCAGAGACTCCTATATGAGCATAAATGAGGCATTCCTTCACGCCGGGATCGCCCTGGATGTAGGGGTCGACCTAGAGTGGATCTCGGCCGAGGCCATCTTCCATGAAGGCCCAAAGGCCCAATTGAGCGGCCTCGACGGTCTATTGATTCCGGGTGGGTTCGGCGATCGTGGAATCGAAGGAAAGGTGAAAGCTGTCGGGTACGTGCGAAAGAAGGGGATTCCCTTCTTTGGAATCTGTCTAGGGCTACAGTGTGCAGTGATCGAATACGCCAGGGAACACCTCAGCCTCCCCAAAGCAAACAGCTCCGAGTTTGACCCCGCCACGCCTCACCCGGTGATAGATCTTCTCGAGGAACAGACTACAGTCACTGAAAAAGGGGGGACGATGCGCCTGGGAGCGTACGAAGCGGTCCTGCGAGAGGACTCCAAGAGCTATTCCTGTTACGGTGTCCAACGGATCTATGAGCGCCATCGCCACCGCTACGAGTTCAACCCACGCTATCGCCAGCAGTTTGAAAATGCCGGGGCACGGATCGCAGCCACCTCTCCCGACGATTGGTTGGTGGAGATCATCGAGATTGTGGAACATCCCTGGTTTGTTGGAGTTCAATTCCACCCCGAATTTAAGTCCCACTTTCTCTCCCCACACCCCCTCTTCTGCGGATTTATTAAAGCATGTCTAAAACGAAGATCTTCCTCACCATAGGCCTCCTCTTAATCGGAGCTGGGATTATTCTCCTCTTTCTTTCCTCTTCCCGGCAGGAGGAACCATCGCCACCGACACAGGCGCAAGGGGTGAGCCTATACGGCTACGACGAAGAAGGTGCGCTAAGTTGGGGCATAGAAGCGCGGGAGGGGGAGATGAAGGACGATAAGGGGAGCCTCTCCGAGGCAGAGGTCATCTTCTACGCCGATGGAAAGGAACGGTTGCAGGCAAGGGCCGATACTCTCACCTTTGAGGGAAGGGAGGTAACCCTCAGTGGGAATGTAGAGGTCATTCGTCACGACGGCTACCACCTCCAGACCGAGGCGATCACTTGGGTAGAGGCAGTGGGAGAACTTACCGCAACTCGGGCAAGAATTACCTCGACAGCGGCGAGCTTGGAAGCGGGACAATTTCGCTATGATCTAAAAAGCGAGCACTCTTTTCTCGAAGAAGGAGTCACTGCTACACTCGACCGCTCCCCCCCGCTCCATATCGTGGGGGACAAAGCGGAGGAGAAAGATGGGAGGCTGATTCTCACTGGCGGGGTGGTGGTGCAGGGGGATGAGGAAACCTATCACTGCGCTAGAATTACGTACGATCCGGGGACCGAAGAGACTCAACTTTCTGGAGAGGTGAACGGAACACTTCCCTCAGGGACGATCCGCGCGGAATTGGTCACCTTAAGCTCCGATGGAATCAGTGCTGGCGGCGGGGTGCACCTCCTTCTCAACCACCGTTTCTTTGAAGGTACGGATAGTGCTTGAGGGGAAAGGACTGACTAAGAGCTACAAAAGACGACGCGTCGTTGATCGACTCTCCATACGAGTCGAAAGAGGGGAGATAATCGGTCTTCTCGGTCCAAACGGCGCTGGAAAGACGACGACTTTTTACATGCTGATTGGGTTCATCGCCGCCGAGGAAGGGGAGGTTCTCCTCGACGGAAAGGACATCTCCATGTTGCCCTTCTATCGCCGGACGAGACTGGGAATCAGCTACCTCCCACAGGAGCCTTCGGTCTTCACTCGCGCAAGCGCGGAGGAGAATCTCGACCTCGTATTGGAATGGTCAACCGAGCCAGGAAAGAGGTTAAAAATCCGTGAGGAGCTGTTGCACGAGTTTGGCCTCGAGGGTCTGCGCACTCGGTGGGCCAGGACCCTCTCCTCGGGGGAACGGCGCCGACTGGAGATCGCCCGCGCGCTCGCTACCTCTCCCTCCTACATCCTTCTCGATGAACCGTTCTCGGGGATCGACCCAATCTCCGTAACCGATTTACAAGAACAGATTATCACCCTTAAGAGCCGGGGGATTGGACTGGTCATCACCGACCAGAACGTGCGCGACACCCTCTCCATCACTGACTATGCTTACCTGATCAACGAGGGGCGGGTGATCACTGAGGGAACTCCAGAGAAGATCCTTAACGATCCACTGGCTCGTCGATTCTACTTGGGAGAGCGCTTTCAGGCGTAAGCCGTTGGTAGAGGCGTCGCCAGAAGATGAATCCGCCAAAGCCGATGACGAGCACCGCGCTGATCACATGTGCAGCGCGGACCGGTCCAAGCCACAGACTATCTGCGCGGGTGAAGCTAACAAGCGAACGGGCAAGCGAATAGAGGATAAAATACATCGCGGTGGAAAAGCCGTCATGATATTCCTTCTTCCTGATCCACCACAGGTAGAAAAAGATAATCAGGTTGAGGATCATCTCGTAGATCATCGAGGGATGGGTAGCAAGACCAGGGTAGGCCATCCCAGCAGGCGAGTCGGGCGGGAAGTGAATTCCCCACGGGAGGTTCGTGGGGAGGCCGTAAGCGTCGCCGTTCATCAGGTTGCCAATCCGACCGATCGCCTGGCCGAGGATGAGGCTGGGGGAAAGGGCATCGGTGAGCGCCCAGAACGTCGCTCTCTTCACGCGAGAGAAGATGTAAACGGCAATCGCTCCAGCGATCACTCCTCCGTGAATGGCAAGCCCTCCCTCCCACACCTTGACAATATCTGCGAGATGGTGGCTGTAGTAACTCCATTGGAAGGCGACGTAGTAGATCCGCGCGCCGATGATCGCCACCGGGATCGTCCATAAAAGGAGGTCAAAGAGATCTTCAGTAGACAGGGGAAGGTCCTTGCGACGTACCTCATTTAAAAGGAGGTAAAAGCCGAGCGTAATGGCGATCACGTACATCAGGCCGTAGTAGCGTATGACGATCGGCCCAACTTTTAACAGGATCGGATGCATGACTTACTCCCATATATCGATATGATGAAGAGTATATGAGCGCCTACCGCGGAAGAAAAGCCTTGCTCGCGCTGTTTGCTGGAGCGGCGATCGCCCTGTCCATGCCGGGCTTCAGGTTTGGCCCCCTCGCCTTCGTCGCTCTTGTCCCACTCTTTTTCGCCCTCGAGAAGGGGAAAGGGTTCTTGATGGGGTTTCTCACCGGGGTTACCTTCTTTGCCATCGACCTGCGTTGGCTACTCACCCTTTATCGCTTCAACCCTCTCGTCGTCCCAGGCTACCTCCTTCTCGTGATCTACTTAGCTTCCTATTTGGGGCTGTTCGGCCTTTTTATGGCCTGGGTGCGCGGAAGAAAGGGGTTCGATTGGTCACTCCTTGTTTTTGCGTCGCTTGGCTTTACCTTTCTTGAGGTCCTGCGGGCATACGGCCCACTTGGAATTGGGTTTTCAGCACTCTATCTGAGTCTATATCGCTTTCCTCCTCTGATTCAGGTCGTGGCAATCGCCGGGCCGTGGGCCTTAAGCGCCGCGATCGTCTTTGTCAATACCTCCGTTTACCTTGCACTCCGTAAGCGACCGGTCTATCTCCTAACCGGCCTAGGAATGATAGGGTTCCTCGCTGGGCTCTTTTTACTGCCGATTCCACAGGACGGGGAGCCGCTCAAAACAGCAGTCATCTCCTCGAACGTCTCCCAAGAGGTGAAGCTCAACGGGCGAAACCTCCTTCCTCTTCTAGAGGAGTACATCGCGCTGGGGGGGGAAGCAGCTACCCAGGAACCTGACCTAATCGTCTTTCCGGAGTCGATCCTCCCAGGCTATATCCTTCGCGACGAGAGGCTCCTTCCTGAATTCACCCGCCTTGCACAGGAGGCAGGTTCACACGTCCTCTTCGGAACAGGCGACATACGAGGAGGCGAGATCTACAACAGCGTCGCTCTTATCTCTCCCACAGGTGAGATCTTAGACATCTACAGCATGGTCAACCCAGTCCCGTTCGGTGAATATATCCCGGGAAGGAGGTTGTTAGCGAAAATCGGCCTTGGCAGCTTTGCCGCCTCTTTCCTCCCCCAGGACCTCGCGCGGGGTGAGGGGTTTTCCCCGATCGATGGAATCGGGACGCCGATCTGCTTTGAGTCCACCTTTCCCATGCCGACGCGCGCGCTCGCCGCCCGCGGTGCCACCCTCCTCGTCACCGTAACCAACGACGCCTGGTTTGTGGGAAGCTCCGAACTGCGTGCACACTTCGCTTGCGCGGTCTTTCGCGCTGTAGAGACAAGGCGCTACCTGATCCAGGCAGCAAATGGAGGAATCTCCGGCATTATCGACCCGCGCGGACGGATCCTGCAGGAAACGGTGGGAGAGGGGATTCTCATCGCCGAAGTAGCACGAAGGAAGGAGCGATCACTCTATACCCAGGGGGGAGAATGGCCTCTCTACTTGGTGTTCGCCGCAGGGGCGCTTCTCACGCTGGCGGTGAGGAGAAAGATACCTCGCTAAGACAAGGATCGCTAGGGGCGGGGAGACCCCGCCCCTGCGGTCGGTTCTATCTTTGCGCAGCTGGTGTGAGGTTATGTCCGGTCGACGGAATTGCGGTGACTGTGCCGGTGGAGAAGGAAACCTTGTGAATGTCGTAGGCCGTACCCGCCAGCTTGACGAAGGCGAGCCCGGATCCGTCCTCCAGCCAGTAGGGGCAGAACTCATCTTTGTTGCTCGTGATCGTGTCAGAGAACGTGGTGCCAGTCAGCCCCTCTACGTACGCCTCCAGGGTCTGCGCACCCGTTCCATCAGCGTTCATGACGTAGATGTCGATGATGCCGCCGGCTGTTCGTTCTCTAGAGAAGGCGATCTTCGTACCGTCCGGCTTCCAGGCCGGCTTGGAGATCCCGGCATTGGTCGGAAGGTCAAGTGCTGTAGCAAGGCCGCTGGGGAACCCGGTCGGTGATGCATCCCCGTCACGGCCACTTGAGTCGTAAAGCTCACTTGCGGTCGACGTTGAAGCGTTCCACTTCCAGATCGCGCTCCCACCATCGGCGGTCTTGTTAGTGACAAAGACGACGTCGTTGTTCAGCGACGAGTAGGCCGGGGCGATCGCCCAGGACGGGGTCTGCGTGGTCAGCTTCGCCTGGCTCCCTCCAGCGGAGGTCATCGTGTAGATCTCCCAGGTTGTCGTCGATGGGGTCTGGGCCGAGTTTGAGGCGTACGCGATCTTGGTCCCGTCGTACGACCAGCTCGGTTGTATCTGGTTAGAAGCGGTCTGAGTCGTTAGCTGTATGTTGCTCAGACCCTCGACGGTCATCGTCCAGATGTTCCAGGGTGAGCCATCTGCCGCGTAGGCGATCTTGCCCCGCGTCCCGCGCACCAAGTCCGGGAAGAGCTCCTCGTCAGGCGTGTTAAGGACCACCTGCTGATCAGTCCCGTCGGCCTTCATCCGCCAGATGTCATAATCTCCACCTCGATCACTGGCAAAGGTGATCATCACCGGACCGATGGTAACAGTACCTGTATCCATGCCGGTGCGGCCGTCGTTATCGGTGATGGTGAGGGTAACGGTATAGGTACCTGCCACTGCATACTCATGGGTGATCGCAGTGCTCACGTCCGTCCCGGTGGCGTGTGTCGATCCATCCCCGTAGTCCAAGTCGTAGGTCGCAATCGTCCCGTCCGGGTCGTTCGAGGCGCTGATGTCGAAGGTGACCGTTACCGGCACCTCTTGGTCATCCGTGGGGGCAGTGACGACGAGCAGGGCGATCGGGGCCTGACCGAAGAATCCCCGGCAGGCAGCGAGTCCCACCATCAGGCCGATCAAAAGCAGGACGGCGATGAGAGGCTTCCCCCCACGTCTTCCAATAGCGTTTCCCGTTATAGGCATTTCGTTAACCTCCTTATGCGCTCTTTTCATCCTACCAAAGTATATGGATACCGTCTGTGCCAGTCTATCTCTCTTCGTTACTCTGATTACAGGGACGGTGGCCCGAGGGATAGGGAGAGTTCGTCACAGCCCGAGGTGACCGATGTCGGAGACGAAACTTTCCCCCTGCGAAAGGTGTATATTGTAGGCGAGGAGGACTAAAGAGGCGTGTACCGCGTTCAAGATGAGGTGAGTTTATTGAGAGCATCATTAGAAGGGGAGACCGAGGCATGGGGAGAGATTGTTGTCCGTTATAAGGAGGCGGTCTTCGGCCTGTGTTTAGGGTTTCTACGCAATCGAGCCGACGCCGAGGATATCACTCATGATACTTTCATCCGCGCTTACGAAAACCTGCGACGCTACCGGCTTGAAAAACGTTTCTCTACATGGATCTTTACCATCGCTTCCAACCTGTGTCGCAACCACCTCCGCCACCGCAGGTATCATCCTGTCATTTCTCCTTCCGACCCGGTGAGCGGCGGACTTGACCCGGCGGCGGTGGTTGCACAGGAGGACCGCTGGACGCGGGTGCGAGAAGGGCTCGATGTTCTTCCTTATGGCTATCGAGCCCCGCTTATCCTGCGTTACTACAATGACCTTTCCTACCGGGAAATCGCTGAGGTCCTCTCGCTTCCGGAAGGAACGGTAAAAACGCGGATCCATAGAGGAAAAGTAATGTTAAAACAGGCAATCGAGAAGGACGGAGTGATTCATTATGAGAGAGGATAACCTGGAAGAGACAATAAAGAACGTTTTGCAACGCGAAGTAAGCGACGAAGTGTTTCACATCGAGGGCTTGGAAGGACGGATTGTAACTGAACTGGCCGGGCAGCTCCCAAAAAGCAGCCCCTTAGAGGCGCTCAAGCGGTTGTTGGCACCTACGCGTGGTGCACGTCTCGGACAGCTAGCTGTAATCGGGGCAACGGCCGCGGTCTTCCTCGTACTTGGGGTGTTCCTTGCCGGTCGTCTTCCCTTCCTGGAAGGGAACCCTAGAGTGACGGTGACGCCGAGCGGAAATGAGGTTCTCTTCATCATGCCAGCTATAGGGGCGCAGAGCGTTACCGTGGTCGGAAGCTTCAACGCCTGGGAGGCAACTCCTCTCTCCGACGAGAATGGCGACGGGATTTGGACAAAAAGCATCTCACTTCCACCCGGCCGTTATGAATACGCTTTCGTCATCGACGGTCGCTGGTGGGGACAAGATCCACTTGCCGATGAGTATGTGCGTAGCTTCGGAGCGTACAACTCCGTCCGCTATGTAGGGCTGGCAGGAGATGGCGCATGAAGTATCTGATGAAGGTTTTCCTCCTTATGCTCGCAATGGGACTCATATTAAGCGGCGGGATCACCCTCGCAGCAGTCTCCGCCGCTGATGTGAACCAGGCCCTGCAAGCGCTTCACCTGACCAACGCTGAAGAGATCATGGCAGCATTTGAGATTGGGTTCTCGCAAGGACGTTTGCAACCAGAAGGGGCGCTCCACCTAGTGAAACGACTCTCCGCAACGGAAGGAAGTCCGTCGGACAAGGAGGCCATCCTCCTTACCATCGCACATGCCCTGGAAGATGATCTTTCAGTGTCTACCCTCGTAAACACGGTGGAGGAAGGCCTAGCGAGGGGTGTCCCCTTGCTGGTGATCCTAAATGGGTCAGGTGGTCAACCCTTAATACTGGGACTCGTGCAACGCGAGTGCCTGCTCGGCACAGTGAGAGACCTCCTTTACTCGAAGAGAATCTTCAGCGCGCCGGAGGGGGCGCAGGCAGCCTCTACGTCTCTTTCTCTTCGGCGCTTTGATGCCTTAGTCACAAACATCGCGGATGCTCTTGGAGACTACCTTGAGGGAGATGGGAACCCATATGATGGCTTCCTGCTCTATCAGGCGATGAGCACCCGCCTGCGGAACCAGTCCTCAGCGGAGTCGGTTATCCCTGCCGGGGAGTCGATTATCCCTGCCGGGGAGTCGATTATCCCTGCCGAGGATGTCGATCTCGTCCTGGACCGCATAGAACCGGGAGATCTGACACCCACAGTTTTAAAAGTACTCAATCAATCATAAAAAGGAGGGAAAAATGATCAAGAAATGGCTAATAAGGGCAACGGTGTTCGTGGGCCTGATCACCATTTTGGGCGTAGTCGGTCTAGCCCAGCCAGTGGCCCCGAAGGGAATCATTCCCACTCCACCCGAGAGCCAAGAGCTAGAGGTGCGGATTTGGGTTGACAAAGGTGCTTATACTGTCGGAGAGCCGATTACCGTTCATTATAGCGTTAACAAGGAAGCCCACGTCTATATTTGGGACATCCTACCAAATGGGACGACCCAACAGATCCTTCAAGATTATGTTGAAGCAGGCGAGCATACTCTTCGGGGAAGGGTAGAACCTCCGGTAGGAACAGAGTATCTTCAGATTCTGGCAACAACGACCCCGGTGGATCCCTTTTCCTTTATGAGCGAGGATCCTGAGGCGTTCCGACGGGACATCGAGGTCAGAATACTAGGGATCGTCCCTGTTAGCGAACGAAGTTGGAACTTTACGAGCTTTGAGATTGTCTCCGGTCCAGTCCCACCCTACGGGACGCTCATCGTCAACTCATTTCCCCCAGGCGCCTGGATCACGCTTAACAGCACCTACGTCGGATACACGCCCCGCACCCTCCACGTCCACCAGGGCATATACCGGATTGTCCTGAGCAAGGGGGGATATCACGACTGGAGCCGCACGGGCTACATCCGCGGTGGAGACACACATACGATTAATGCCACGCTCCAACCACTTGCCCCCGTTAACCAACCACCGGTCGCCTCCTTCACCATCTCACCACCCTCTCCTGGGGTGCTTGAGTGGGTCCGCTTTGACGGTTCTTCTTCTTACGATCCTGACGGAACTATCACCGCCTACAGTTGGAACTTCGGGGATGGCACAACCGCTTCGGGGGTGAGCCGCTATCACCAGTTCACCGCCCCGGGAACGTACATGGTCACCCTCACCGTCACCGACGATGATGGGGCCTCCGATACAGAGACCCATACCGTACAGGTCGGCCCGACAAACCAGCCACCGGTCGCCTCCTTCACCATCTCACCACCCTCTCCTGGGGTGTTAGCGTGGGTCCGCTTTGACGGTTCTTCTTCTTACGATCCTGATGGAACTATCACCTCCTACAGTTGGAACTTCGGGGATGGCACAACCGCTTCGGGGGTGAGTCGCTATCACCAGTTCACCGCCCCGGGAACGTACATGGTCACCCTCACCGTCACCGACGATGATGGGGCGTCCGATGCAGAGACCCATACCGTACAGGTCGGCCCGACAAACCAACCACCGGTCGCCTCCTTCACCATCTCACCACCCTCTCCTGGGGTGTTAGCGTGGGTCCGCTTTGACGGTTCTTCTTCTTACGATCCTGACGGAACTATCACCGCCTACAGTTGGAACTTCGGGGATGGCACAACCGCTTCGGGGGTGAGTCGCTATCACCAGTTCACCGCCCCGGGAACGTACATGGTCACCCTCACCGTCACCGACGATGATGGGGCGTCCGATACAGAGACCCATACCGTGCAGGTCGGCCCGACAAACCAACCACCGGTCGCCTCTTTCACCTACTCGCCACTTTCTCCGGGCCTCGGAGAACAGATAACGCTAAATGCTACCATGTCCTACGACCCAGATGGATACATCGTCTCCTACCTGTGGGATCGTGACGGCGATGGAATCAACGACGCAAGTGGCACGCTCGTCACTGTTAGTTACTACGACGTGGGAGTGCACGTGGTTCGCCTCACTGTAGTCGACAACGGTGGCCTTTCCTCGACAATAACCCAAGGGATCATTATCACCGGGGGCGGCATTCCTGGTGGGCCGCCGATGGGCGGAATTCCAGGGATCTTCGTATGGGGCACTAACACGTGGCACATCACAGTAAACGCTGGGACCACCTGGACCAGCGCCCATAGCTATAAACTGGAACTGCGCACCGACGGCTCGTTTGGGAACGTCAACCAGACGATAAGCGGTGGGGTTGCCCCTATGGGAATCGTCCCCACCCCCACCGAGGGCGGCAAGACACTAACCTTCCAGGAAAGCTTAAGCAGTGGGAGTATTGACTACACCTTCACCGTCTCTTCTGCAGACAGTATCTGGATGAGCCTGAAGCTTGACATCGACGGGGATGGAGACCTGGAGGAGGTGCCAAGCTTCATCTACCTGCGCTACCGCATGGTCCACCCGTTGACCGCCCCGTTCGTGGTAGGGCTACAAAGTGGGAGTAGTGGGCCGCTTGTACCGAGCATGAACTTCAGGGTCGGGCAAGCCTCCAAGTACAATGAGCCTTGCTTTCTTGGCCTAAGTTGCAGGTTCATCTGGTGGACGACCGATATCACCACCCTGGAAGGCCACTGAAGAACCCGCTATAGGCACAGCTAAAGAAAGGGGTCGCGACGGTCGCGACCCCTTTCTCTTCATACGTGAAGTTGTCCCTCAAGTTCCTCTCGGTGTAAGATAGCCGCGCGATGACAGGTCGTTTTCTGGCGATCAATTGGGAGCTCAAACACCCTGAGGTCGGGGAAGAAGGGTTCTTCGAAGGGCCGTCCTTTGCCTCGTTCGATGCTCTTTTAATCGATCCGAACCCGGTCAGTGACCTCTGGGTGTACGACGTGCCCCCAGAGAAGGATGGGGTGCGTCGCACTTACACCGACAGCGATCGCGGGTTCGGCCGTACGCTTTCGCGCTTGATGGCGAAGCGCCGCGCTGAAGCGGCCGATCTCTTACACAAGGCAAGCGGCATCATCGTCTGTCGCTTGCGTCCGCGCGGGGAGCCACTGGAAGTAATGGCACAAGGTGCGCCCGGCGAGCGGATCGACCGCTACAGTTGGCTCCCCACTGTTTCACTCGTTGACCGCCACCATCAGCTTACCTTCCCGGCGAACAGCCGCTTTCTCCCACGATGTGGAAAGGATGTAGTCTTTAAGGGAACAGGAGATCCGTTTGAAGACTATTTGCACGAGTTTAAGGGGAGAATCCTCTATCGAGCCGTCTATCAGGATCTCCTCTCTACCCCGATCTCTCATTTCGCTACGGTCCTCGCCTGCAATAAAGTTGGAGATGTTATCGCGCTTCAAATTCCGTTCGATGAGGGGAGGCTTGTTCTCCTTCCGCCACTTGAGGGGGTCTCCCCAGCACGGGAAGCAGCCGCCTTGCTGAAGGCAGTCTCAACTGCGGTCCTTCATCCTGCCTTCGCCCCAAAGCCGGATTGGCTTCCTGCCTATCCCCTTCCTGGGGAGGATGCTCTGCGCGACGAACTTTCGAGCCTTACCAGTCGCCGGGAGAAGCTCAACCTTAAAGTAGAGGAAGTTGCCTCCCGACTGGAGGAAACGACGAAGTACAACAGGATCCTGTACTCCAAGGGCCGTTTTACCTTCCTTTCTGCTGTAGCAGACTCCTTCCGCGCTCTTGGATTCACGGTTGAGAAATCGAACTACGACCTGCTTCTGCGCTCCAATGAGGGGGATGCTATCGGTACCGCCTCGGCCTCGGAGGAGGCAATGATCGGTCTTGGCCCCTACCGACGTCTCCTCGACTGGGTCGACCGTGCTCGTACCGAAGGGGAGGGCCCCAACAAGGGAATCTTGGTGGTAAGTGGCTCGCGCGAACTCGATCCGAAACGGCGGCCGACTCAATTTACCCCCGATGTACTGCGGGGGTGCAAGTCACAGGGGTTCTGTCTCCTGACAACCTACGAGCTGTATAAGCTAGTACGGCAGGCACTCGAGGAGAAGGATAAGAAGGCGCTGGCAACTTTGAGGCGCAAGCTCCTTGAGTCCGACGGTGAGTTCCGCGGAAGCGGTTGAAGGTGGTGCTTCCCGTCGTTCTCTGCCTCTTCCTCGTTCCGGTGACGGCCATTGTTGCCCACCTCTTCGCCGCGCGAATGCGGCGAGCCTCACTTGGCCAACGGATCCGAAAATACGGACCCCACCTTCACGAGAGTAAAAGCGGAACCCCAACCATGGGTGGCGCAGTCATCCTCCTTCTGTGGGGGATCTGCTTGCCTGTTTTGCATCATTTTCAGCTCCTCTCCCGGGAAGGGTTGTTCATATTTCTCGGTGGCCTCTTGTGCGGAGGGATCGGGTTACTCGACGACTTTCTTTCCCTGCAACACAAGCGCTCGTTGGGCCTCTCCCCCTCTCAGAAGATCATCCTTGTTACTGGTCTTTCAACCATTCTCTTCTTCTTGTTTCCGCATGCAGTACGTACCCCGCTTCACGTCCCCTTCTCATCGCTAATCCTGTCTCCCTCTGCGATCCTCACTTTCCTCCTGGTCTTAAGTGTCTTCCTGGCAACCACGAACAGCATGAACCTGACTGATGGTCTCGACGGGCTGGCAACCGGGGTAACGATCCTCGTACTTCTCGGGTATCTTTTCCTCTTCCCCGAGCAAGAGTTCCAAAACGTCATCCTTCCTCTCGGTGGAATCCTGATCGGTTTCCTGTGGGTGAACGCCTATCCGGCGCATCTCTTCCTGGGAGACGTCGGCTCGTTCGCCTTAGGAGGTGCCATTGCTTCACTCGCTATTGTAAGTGGTACGGCGCTCATTCTCCCTTTACTTGCCGGGCTCCTCGTCCTCGAGTCGGGGTCGGTCATACTGCAGGTCTGCTACTACCGACTAGCCAAAAAAAGGATCTTCAAGATCAGCCCGCTGCATCACCACTTTGAGCGCGCAGAGGGGATCGACTACTCCTATCTTCTTCCAACGGTGGAGTGGCCGGAGCCGAAGATCGTTCTCAGGCTTTGGATCGTGCAGGCGATCTTTGTCGGACTTGGCATTCTTGCTGTTTGCCGCTAAGAGAAAACCTCGGGGATGGATTGAGTAAATGAGCGAGAGACTGAATGTCTAAGTGAAGTATTGAGTAAATTACTCAATCTCCCGATCGCTCAATCTCTCAATGGGGTAAGATGCTCTGCCGGAGGTGGGACTTGAACCCACACGAGGTGTAAGCCTCACAGGATCCTGAATCCTGCGCGTCTGCCAATTCCGCCACTCCGGCACATTAGGACATTAGAAGTTTAAGTAGCCCTTCGTCACGTGTCAAGAAGCCTTCTATAACGCCAGTCAGCGTTCGCGCCATGCCGAAAACTCGTCTCGGAAGTCCCTGAGAGTCTCTAAATTGATCTCGGCCCGCAGCACCCCTTCCCGAACCCCGAGGGCAGCTACCTTTACCCCCCACGGGTCGACGACCATGCTCCGCCCCAGCAACCCTCTCCCCACGGCGTTACAGGCGATGATATATCCCTGGTTTTCCACCGCTCGCGCCTGGCAGAGACTCTCCCATGCCTCCATGCGCGCCGAGGGCCAGGCAGCCGGGATAAGGAACACTTCCGCTCCCTGCTCACTCATCCCTCGAAAAAGCTCGGGAAAGCGCAGATCGTAACAGATGGCAATCCCCAAGCGCCCAATCTTCGTCTTCACCACTTCACTGCCCCCGCCTGGGGTGAGGAGATCCCGCTCCTGCGAGCGGTAGCTGAGCAAGTGGGCCTTGCGATAGGACCCAATAAGTTTCCCCTCACGATCGAGAAGAACAGCGGTATTGTAGAGTCTCTCCCCCTGCCGTTCTACAATGCTTCCGCCCAACAGGTAAATCCCCAGTCCCCTCGTCACCTTACGCAAGAATGAGACCGTTTCTCCCTCAAGCGTCTCCGCCTTCCTCGAATAAGAAGAAAAATCAGAGTAGCCTACACGCCACAGTTCCGGCAAGAGCACAAGGTCAGCACCCCGCGCCCCATAGAGGAGACGTTCCACTCGAGCAAGGCGCCGGGCGTCCCCCTCCTCCACAAGCGCCGGTTGAATGACCGCTACGCCGATTTTCTCTCCCTGTCCGTATTCCTTCATGTCAAATTCTCATTCTAACCTGCGTTACGGCGAACGTGCAACCGAGATCCCCGAGGGGACTTGGTTTTCAATGTGATATCTGTTACAATGCGGGACGTTTGACCCCCGTGTCGGGGTGATGAGGGGGTGGAGAAAAGGTGATAGGCGAACGAGCAGCCTTATGGTAGAGGGGGTAGGCATGGTCGATCTCAAGGATTTTCGCATCTTTTCCGATCTTAAGGGGAAGGACTTAGATAAGCTCCGGGAAAGCGTACGTAAGATCAAGTATGGCCGGGGAGAGATCATCTTTCAGGAGGGGGCACCAGCATTCGGTTTCTATCTTATATTCGAGGGAATGGTCAAGCTTGTCAAGCGTAGCATGCGCGCAAAGAGCCAGATCCTAAAGATCGCTGGCCCAGGCGAGATCCTTGGGGAGACGACTCTGTTCGATAAAGGGAGTCATAACGCTTACGCCAAGACACTCGAACCAGTTGTGGTCGGATTCATCGAGCGCGGAGATTTCTTCTACTTCCTCGAGCGTCACCCAAAGACTATCTTCCGACTGTACGAGAAACTCTCTGGGGAGCTCAAGGCGTTCCAGAACAAGCTGGCCGAGCGATCCTACTCATCGAGTAAGGAGCGCCTAGCCCGACTGATCCTCCATCTGGGGAAAAGCGGAGTAGAACTCTCCCGGGCCGAGTTGGCGGAGATGGCTGGCGTATCTTCCAAGACGGCAATTCGGACTTTGAGTGAACTCGAAAGCAGGTCAATCATCGCAATTGAAAGCCGCAAGATCAAGATTCTACGCGAGGATTACCTGCAAAAGATCATGGAGCCCTTCTCCGTAGATCTCACGACCAACTTGATCATCTGAAGCTCACAAGAAGAACGTCTCCCAAGCAGGTGACCGGTGTCCTTTCGAGTTTGACCTATGTCTTTTATAGTTCCGATGGGCATTTTTAGCAATTTGGAGGGCAGAAGCGTCGTTCAAGGACGGTTCATTATTGGTGAGCGGATTGAACGCGGTGGAGAGAGCGATTATCGTCATTATCGCGTATGGTATCGCGATCCTTGCAGTTGCACTCCTCAGTACCGCAGGCTACCCCCCTATCGGGCTTACCTTCACTTCTCTTTCCGTAGCTTTGATTCTCGGTGCTTACTGGCTACAACTTAGGGGAGGCCTTCTTCTCGGGTTAACCACAGCGTTTATCGGGATTCTGTTACTGGTATCCTTTGGGATGAAGCAACCATCCCTCTTACTGGCCCTTGTGACAATGGACCTCGCTTTGGGAGGAGGGATCGGTTTGGTAAACCGAAAAAGAGGACTTCGCCGGGAAAAATGGCGGCGGGCGAAGAGCCTTCAGGATCACTACGACGAGGAAATCTTCGAGAACTCTCTCAATGTTATCCACTTCATCGACAAAGACGGGACGATCCTGAAACGGAACGAGACCTCTCGGAGCACGATTGGCTACCCGACCAAGCGGTCTTTACAACTCTCAGAGTACGTCCATCCAGAAGATGTTGACCAAATGAAGGTCGAGCTTTTGCGCCTGTTCGAACGGGGAGAAGTACGAGACGTAAAGTTTAGGTTCATCTCGCAGAAGCGCACGGTAATCCCGGTTGAAATCAAGGCAACGCGAGCGACGGAACGGGTAGCGGTGATGGAAGCGTGCAACCTCTGCCAGCAGGTGGAACTGGAGCGTCGCCTGATGGAGACGGAGGCACGCTACCGCTACCTGATCGAGGACGCGATTGACACCCTTGACTCGGGGATCATTATTACCGACAGCAAACGGCAGGTAGTGTGGGCAAACGAAACGCTCGCTCGCTTCTTCGGAATTGACCGTGAGCGCCTGATCGGGATTGACGCTCTGCGCGCCTTTGGTCGCTACGTCGGCGCCTTTGAGAAAGCGGAGGACTTCGGCCAAGTGGTAGAGGAGGCAATCGGGAACGGAAACAGAATCGACTCTTATACTTGCCGTGTCCGTCCCAGCCTGGGACGAGAGGAGCGGGTCCTCGAGTATCGATCGATCCCGATCGAGACGGAAAGGTATAAGGGAGGCCGTATCGACCACTACATCGACATTACAAAGATAAAGCGGTTGGAGGAAGGCTTGCGCGAGAAGACAAAACACCTGGAGCGAAGCAACGAGAAGCTGGAGGAGTTCTCACGCGTCGTCTCGCACGACCTGAAAGAACCCTTGCGTACAGTGGAAGCGTTCAGCGGCTTCCTGCTAGAGGACTATGCGGACCGGCTCGACGAAGAAGGGGCGGATCACCTGCGCACATTGAAGAACGCCTCGGCTCGGATGCGGCAATTAATCGACGACCTTCGCGATCTTTCCAGCATCCACATGGATACCACATCGTTTGAGCGAGTCACCGTGAAGCGCGTCCTGGATGAGATCAAAGAGGATCTTGATGTTCGCCTGCGCGGGGTCAATCTGCAGGTGGAAGACGGTCTGCCAGCAGTGATGGGAAGCAAGACGCGTATCAGTCAACTATTCCGCAACCTAATTGTCAATGCAGTAAAGTTCAACGACAAGGCGCTCCCGACGGTACGCGTCGGCTGGTCAAAGGAGTCAAATAATAGAGGAACGGTTGCGCTTTTCGTCCAGGACAACGGAATTGGAATAGAATCTCGATATCACGAGAAGATTTTCGGACTATTTGAGAAACTGAACCCTAGAGAGCACTATGAAGGTACCGGAGCGGGCCTTGCGATCTGCAAGCGGATCGTGGAGGAACACGGGGGGGAGATCTGGGTGGAATCGGAGGTTGGGAAAGGAACTACGTTCTACTTTACCATTCCCAAAGCGGCAGCCAAGAAAGAGGTGAACATCCATGCTTAACCCAGAGAAGATCAAAGTCCTTGTCGTCGAGGACAACCCCAACGACGTCACGATCATCAAGCGGGCCATGAGGAAGAGCGAGGTCAAGTGCGAGCTGTCCTTCGCCCGTGACGGAGAAGAGGCTCTTAACTTCCTTTACCGCCAGGGCGAGTTCGAAGACGCGCCACGGCCCGATCTGATCCTACTCGACTTGAGACTCCCTAAGATCGATGGGCTCGAAGTTCTGGCCAAGATTAAGGACGACAATCGCCTGCGGCGAATTCCGGTGATCGTTCTCACCATCTCCACATCCCAGGAGGATATGGTGAAGGCCTATGATAGTGGAGCAGCGAGTTATATGACCAAACCGGTCGACTCAAAGGACTTCGAACGCCTGATTCAAACCGTGCAGGACTATTGGCGGGTCGCCAAGACACCCCCCGAGTAAAAGTAAGAAGGACATACGACACTCTCTTACTGGACTGGTGAGTTCACCATTCGTCGTAAACACCCTCTGCTTCCTTGACCCCTGCCCTCGTGTAGCCTGCTTCCTACACGTAACCTATCGATAGCTTTTAAGACAAGGAGCAAGAGATGCACGTTTGCTGCGAGGAGCCCAGGACTCAAGGGGAAAAGGCCCTTATCGTTACCTCCTTACCGGTACCCTCTGCCCCTTCCTCGTACAGCCGGTGACATCTCCAGCCAGTGGTTGTTCAAAAGCTGCTAATAAAGAGGTGCAAGAGAACAGCCAACGGTTCTCACCCTGGGAAGGCGGGTAAAAGGCAGCAGGCCCGCCTTCCCTAACCCCCAATACTTTCGCTTATTGAGGCACCTCTTCTGGCTTTCTTCCACAAGGTAAGCGTAGATCGTACGCGCGAGGGTTACTACTTCCTCCTGCTCTTGCGGGGTAAGTTTCCTGCCACTAAAGAAAACGAGAGCGTGGAGCCCCTGCAAGACCTCTTCGGGGAGATCCTCTGGTGGAGCTGGGGTCTCCTCTGACCCAAGCAGGATCTGTTCGAGACTCAAGTTGATCTGCTCGATTTCCTCCTGGTTGATAAGGGTACGGATAACAAAGGCGGCATTGAACATCCACTGATCTCGCGCCTCTGTCAGGTTCTCCAGGGTAAGAGTCAAGAGTTCGTCAAGGAGGGTCCTCAACTCCTTGATCTCTGCAAACAGTCCCTCGTCTGCTGCTTGCGAAAAGAGGGTGAGGTCATTCTCTTCCATGGCGGCGATCGCCGCGATCTGTTCTTGGTGAGTCGCGCAAAAGGAAGCGACGCTCCCCTGCAGGTCGGCAAGATGGGCGAGCACTTCTACACGCTGTGAATCACTTTGAACGATGAATCCCATATGCAGCTTCCCAAGGTGCTGGGATAACTCCTCGCACGCCTCGCCCAGGCCGGAAGGGACGATCACCTCAGAACCGGTAAACAAGTAATTGGCATATGAGTCATGCAAGGCATACAGGGACGCAAAGGCGGTGTAGACGTCGGCAAAGATGGAACCAATGCAGGCACAAGATCCGGCCGCAGGAAACGAGAACACAAGTATAACAATAAAGGCCAGCAACAATAGGCGATGAAGCATAAACCTCATTGTAAGGCTGAAAGCACCGGTGAACAAAGTAGTCCGTTTAAAAACTTGGTATCGCCTTCCTATGTGTGTAGAATGAAGTGAAAGAGGGCTGCTGGATTATCCAGCATTGGGCTAGAGGAAAAGGAGGTACCAATGAAGAGGATTTTGACCCTGTTGGCGGTAGTACTGTTGGGGATCTCCCTGGTCGGGATGATCGGCTTGGGGAGCGGAAAGGTAGCTCTTGTGTTGGATGTCGGCGGACGAGGGGACCTCTCGTTCAACGACATGGGATTTTGGGGAGCGGCAAGGGCAGCCGAGGACTTCGGGTTGGAAGTCGTAGACGTCGCAAGCGCGACCCCGGCCGACTACCTGCCCAACATACAGGCAACATCCGCATCCGGGGAGTACGATCTGATCATCGGCGTGGGATTCCTGCTCGGCGATGCGATGAACGCCGTCGCACCCAACTACCCCGATCAGAGGTACGCCGCGATCGACGTGGACACGTTCACGGCCAACCAACCCAACATCATGAACCTGGTGTTCAAGGAAGAGCAGATGTCGGCGCTGGTTGGAGCCCTCGGCGCGATGGCCGCTGCGCACCACGGCTACCGCTACGTCGGAGCAGTTCTTGGAATGGAGATCCCCGTTCTGTTCCACTTCGAGGCTGGCTACCGCTTTGGGATGAACTGGGGTCTACAGAAGTACATGGAGCATGAAGGACTCGCTGAGAAGCCGAAGGTCGGCCTTCTCTCTGTGTACACAGGATCATTCGATGACATTGCTCTCGGGAAATCCACCACAGAAGCACAATTGGCGCAGGGTGCCATCGCGGTCTACAACGTCGCCGGCCCCTTGGGGATCGGTGACCTCGCGGCGATCACGGAGTACCACCTCAACGCCAGAACCGAGACGGGGCCTCCGTACTACTTCGGCGTCGACGCCAATCAGGACTGGATGGGTTTCGGTATGCACACCCTCGCCAGCGGGATGAAGCTCGTGGACGTCGCCGTGTACAAAGCGATTGAGTCGGTGGTGAACGGAACGTTCGCAGGCGGAGCCAACGTGTTCGAGTTGTCCAACGGCGGAGTCAAGATCAGCAAGGCCAAGGATCTACTCGACTCGATCGAAGCGGGTCTCGAGGGCAAGAGGATCAAATACGCGGATCAATATACGGTCATCGAGAACTGGGCAGAGAATCGTAACACGGTTCCTGCTTGGGTCTGGCAAGCGGTCGATGAGCTGGAAGCGGCGATTCTCGACGGGTCGATCGTGGTTCCGACCGCGAATACAACCGGTGAGATCAACGCAATCCGCGACAAGTATCCGCTGCTGTAATTGGTGTAACGATTCTAAATGAGGCGGGAGAATGGGAAATCCCTTCTCCCGCTTCTTTATACCCTTGGGAGCACGGATGAGTACCGAGATTTCTGAACCCGGGCTCCGGTTGTTCGGTGCGACGAAACGCGCCTTGCCCGCGCTCAACCCCGCGCTTGAGTCCTTGTTGGCCGTCTTTGTTGGGCTGCTCATGGGTGGTGTGACAAGTAAGGAGGGTGCATGAGGGAGAACCAAGGGACATCTGAATCCCGCCTCTTGCGGGGTGTTCATCGAACCCTGACCGGGCTGCACCCGGCTCTGGAATCGCTCCTCGCCGCCTTAGTTGGCATGGCAGTCGGTGCCATCCTCATGCGTATCTGGGGTTACAACCCTTGGAAGGCCTACGCTGCATTGTTCAGGGGCGCGTACGGAAGTGCCTTTGGGCGGGCAAGCTCACTCGCCCGTGGCGTTCCTCTCGTGTTTACGGCGATGACCTTCGCGATCTGTTTGCGAGCGGGGATGTTCAACATCGGAGCCGAAGGTCAAGTCTTCCTGGGAGCCGCGGCCGCGATTACTGTGGCATTCTTCCACCTGCCTCCCGGACTTCACCTGATCGTCGGCCTCGTGTTTGCGATGATTGCCGGAGCGGCGTGGAGCATCGGTCCAGCGCTACTGAAGGTTACGCGCGGCGTTCACGAGGTCATCTCGACTATAATGTTCAACTGGATCGCACGATTCCTTGTGTTCTTCTTGGTTGTCAACGTGCTGGTTGACCCGCGTCGAGCCGAAAAGACTCTCAGCATACCGGTTTCCGCCCGCTTTCCGGTTCTCGTCTCCCGTACGGACCTTTCCTACTCAATCTTCCTCGCCATTGCTTTTGCTCTCGTGATCTACTTCGTCCTTTGGCACACGGTAGTCGGCTATGAAATCCGGGCCGCAGGGCTTAATCCAACTGCAGCACGATACGGTGGTATCAACAGCAAGCGTACTATACTTCTCAGCTTCATCCTCGGTGGAATCGGTGCCGGACTGGCAGGAGCCAGTATTGTGATGGGACAACCCCCTACTTACGCGATGTTCAGCGGTCTGCCAATGATCACGAATACAGGGTTCGACGGAATGGCCGTAGCTATGGTGGGCCGAAATCACCCGATCGGAATCCTTGTCGCTGCCGTCTTCTTCGGAGGGTTGATCGCAGGAGGCCGCACAATGCAGATCTTTGCATCAACACCTCTTGAGGTTGTACGCGTGGTCACAGGCGTCATTGTGATCACAATGGCGATTCCCGAACTGCTAAGGATCTTCCCCCGCATCAAAGGGGAACTTGTGAAGATCTTAGCCTTGATCCGAAAACTGCATCAGAAGCATGCCTCACAATCAGAGGAGTCGCCCTAGGAGGCTCAGATGGGCATAAGCCAAATCGGAAGTATCCTAATCATCACGCTGCATGCGATGGTTCCGATTTGCCTGACGGCGGTCGGCGAGATCATCGGTGAGACCGCTGGTCTGTTTAATATTGGGTTGGAGGGAATCCTGCTTACAAGTGCCTTTACTGGGGTTCTCGGAGCCAAGGCAGGGGGCGCGGTGGTCGGACTCCTTGTGGGAATGGGCACAGGAGCGATTATCAGTCTCATCTTCTCCATGATCAACACATATTGGAAGGGAAACCAGATGATCACCGGGATCGGGATCAATCTCTTTGCACTGGGGTTTGTTGCCTTTGGTCTGATCGTTCTCGGTTCTCCAGGATTCCATCCTGTGCCCCCAGAGGGACGCCTGGTTGCGATTCGGACGCCCTGGGGCAGACTCAGTCCGATTATCTTCGTCGCGTTGGTTATCCCGTTTGTGGCTCACTGGTTTCTCAATCGAACGCGCGCTGGCCTGATTCTGAAAGCAACAGGAGAGAGTCCCGAAGCAGCGGACGTCGCTGGAATCCGCGTCAACTTGGTGCGCCTCCTTGCCACGACGTTCGGTGGCATCCTCGCCGGCCTTGCCGGGGCGTACATCAGTGTTTCTTGGATCGGATCGGTCACAAAGCAGATCTCAGCAGGGCGTGGATTCATCTCCCTTGCCACAGTGGTGTTCAGCGGTTTGAATCCCATCCTGGCCCTTCTCGGCGCCTTCGTGTTCGGCCTGTTTGAGAGCATTGCAACATGGATTCGCAATCTCCCAGCCGCACGCATGATTCCTTGGCAGTTTATCGCCATGATTCCCTACATTGTCACCCTGCTTGTAGTCGCCGGGGTAATCGGACGGGTTCGCTTTCCCAAATCCCTGGGGAAACCGTACATCCGAGAGTAAGGGCTAGCTCCTCACACCGGCCATAAGCGAGCCAACCTCTACCCGGTTCGCTCCCTTTCCCTCGACAATGGCTACCATCTCTCCTTCAAACATAACACCTATGCGATCCGATAGGGACATCACCTCATCTAAGTCTTCAGAGACAAGGAGGATCGCTGAGCCCTCTTCTCGCAGGCTCATGAACAGATTCCACGTTTGGTTTAGAGCCTTGGTATCGAGTCCCTCCGTGGGGTGAACCGCTATGAGCACCCTTGGCCTTCTCCAGGTCTCCCGAGCGAGGATGAGACGTTGAATATTCCCGCCTGATAGGATCCTCGTCTCCGTCCTCCACAGGTCAGGCACAATGGCATTGAAGTTCGAGATCAGTTCTTTTGAGTGTTCCGTAATCCGCGCCCTCCTCAAGATACCACTACTGGAAAACGGAGAGGTCCTATAATCTTTCAACATAACGTTCTCAGCTACTGTCATCCCTTCGATGACCCCGGCCTCTCGACGCTTCTCCGGAATGTGTGAAACCCCAGCCTTGATGAACTCGCGCGGCGGGCGATTGGTCATATCCTTACCGAACAGGGTGACCCGTCCCTGTGTGGCACGCCGCAACCCAGTAACGACTTCCACCAGCTCGGACTGACCGTTCCCTGCAACGCCGGCGATCCCGAAGATCTCTCCTTCGTGCAGGTTAAAGGAGACCCCACGTAGCGCCAATCTGCGTTCGGCACCAAGAGCGTGTACACCCTGAACCTCCAACACTGCTCTATCGGATCTGTTTATCTCCCGTTCAAGATGGATCGGAGTATGTTTGCCGAAGACCCACTGTGTCAGTTCGACCTCACTTGTCTTTGAAGCCATCGTCGTCCCCATCATCTTGCCCAACTTGAGAACGGTCACCCGGTCGGAGACCTTCATCACTTCCTTCATCTTGTGAGTTATAAACACGATCCCATACTCTGCTTTGGTCATACCCCGAAGGACGGCAAATAGGCTGTCCGCCTCTTCGGGCGTCAGCAAGGAGGTCGGCTCATCCAGGATGAGAACCTCAGGATCGTGGTAAAGGACCTTCATGATCTCTACCCTCTGCTGCTCCCCGGCAGAGAGGTCTTCAATTCTCGCCCTGGGATCGACCTTAAGGCCAAATCGTTCTGAAAGCTTCCTCAACTTCTCCTCAATTCGGGATAAAGGCACGGTGAACCCGCCATCAGATAGACCAAGCGCAACGTTCTGCGCTACTGTGAACGGCCGGACAAGCATCAGCTCTTGATGAACCATACCTATCCCGTAGGCGAGGCCATCCCTCGGTGACTTGAAGAAGACCTCTTTATCTTTCACATAGATATGCCCGCTTGAAGGAAGGTAAAATCCGGAGAGGATATTGGCTATCACTGTTTTTCCGGCCCCATTCTCCCCCAGGAGGGTGTGGACCTCACCTGCCCTGACATCAAAATCTATGTGATCCAGTATGAGGTGTTCCCAAACCCCGGGGAAACCTTTCGAGACTCCTTTAGCTTCTAGAAGGATCTTTCCCTTAGAAGGCTGTTGTTCAGTCTCGTCTTTTAACCGCGTTTCCTCTCCTTCAATCTTTCCTGGCACAGTTCACCGCCCCTTGGTTAAGATTCCACTTTTCAGTAAAGACTCCTTACGTCTTATAAGTATAGCGCAAAGAGAAGGCAACGCTTTTGCGAGGTATGTACGGTTGACTTACCCACGAGCAAAGCCTATGATAGTGTTATCAATATCACATCGGGGGTGGCTATCGAACAGAAAGTGAAGGTGACACCCTCGGAGGGCACCGTAAACTTCTAGGAGGTGGCAGTATGCGTAGGATAGTGGTTTTGGCACTAGTGGCCGTTCTGGCGCTAGGAATTGTGGGGCTAGCTCAGGAATTAGGAACAAAGGATCGACCAATTCGGCTGATTTTGGTGCCTTCCACAAATGTGGAAGTCGTTCAGGAGACGGGCGAGATCATCGCGCAAGCGCTCTACGACTTGACTGGCTTGTGGATCGAGTCGTACATGACCCCGGACACAGCGGCGGCGGTGGAAGAAGTTAGAACGGCTGAGGGGGATGTCTTCGCTTTCCTCTCTACAAAGGTTTATGTACAGGCCTACGAGGCAGCAGGAGGGTTAGACTTCCGGCTGGTCTCAGTTCGTCAGGGGTACACCTCCTACTGGTCCGGATTCTATGCTCGCAGGGATAGCGGGATCGGATCCATCCTTGACCTCGAAGGAAAGAAGTGGGGATATCCCTACCCAGGTTCCTCATCAGGGTACCAGTATCCAAACATTACCCTGGCGAAATACGGGGTCACCCCGGGAGACACCTTGGAGACCGGTTCTCATAACAACTCCATGGTTGCCGTATACGAGGGAGATGTCGAGTTCTGCACGGGCTACTTCAGCGCGCCAAAGCCCCCGCTCTGGGTCAAGCAGCTGGGCCTGCAGTGGGAGGAGCATATGTACCCCGAACTCGGCATCTGGGACCCGATAAACGACGAGCTATACACGGGGTGCTGCCCGTGGGAGGTGAAGGACCTTCGTCTGGCAGTGCTGGATACCTATCCTGACATTCTGGAGAAGGTCGCTGTTGTCGGAATCTCTGATCCGATCCCCAACGACGGAGTCTCTTTCGTATTGGATTTTCCTGAGGATCTCAAGGAAAAGATCATTGAGGGCCTCCTCACCTACATCCACTCCATTGAGGGAAAGAAGGTGTTTGGCAACCCGAAGTTCTACGAGTGGGATGATATTTACCCGGCTGGCGACGAAATCTACGACGTAGTCAGGAAGGTCATGGGTATTCCTATCCCTGAAAGGTAGGAAGTAATTTGGAATTAAGTTTAGGGGGAGGAGGGTATCCTCCCCCTTTTTTTTATAGGATGGTGCCATGACACAAGAGCAACTGGTTGTTGAACACCTGACCAAGGTCTACGAACGCGGTGAGGTACTCGCTCTTGACGATATGAGTTTTTCTGTAAAGAAGGGAGAATTCCTTATCCTCATCGGCCTTTCCGGTTCGGGGAAGTCCACCCTTCTGCGATGTATCAACCGACTGGTCGATCCAACCTCGGGCAAGATTGCCCTTGATGGCGTTGATATCACCAAGGCGAAAACGTCGGAACTGCGGCGCATTCGCCGCGAGATCGGCATGATCTTTCAACAATTCAACCTTGTGAAGCGCTCCTCGGTGATGACGAACGCCCTGGCTGGTCGCCTTGGTTATACCTCCCGATGGCGGTCGCTCCTCGGACGTTTCTCCAAGCAGGATCTTGAAAGAGCGAAGGTCAGCCTGGAGCGCGTCGGCCTGCTCGAGAAGATGTACACGCGTGCGGATCAACTCTCCGGCGGCCAGCAGCAAAGGGTGGGTATCGCGCGGGCGTTGATGCAGGAACCAAAGTTGCTGTTCGCGGACGAGCCGGTCTCCGCTCTCGATCCAGCCACGTCGAATTCCGTCCTTCAATACCTGGAACAGATGAACCAGGAGGATGGTGTAACCGTCCTTTGTGCCCTGCACTTCCTGTCGCTTGCCCGCCGCTATGGCACCCGCATCATCGCCCTGAAGGATGGACGGATCGTCTTTGAAGGGCTCCCTGAGGAGATCGACAAGGTTCGCTTCAAGGAGATCTACGGTGAGGAAGCGGAAGAGGTGGAGATCCGCTAGATGAAACGGGAAGTGAGGTTCCCCAAGAAACGTGTCGGGGCATTTATCACCGATTGGCTGATATGGCTTTACCTTTCCTACTGTATCTTCTTTCTCATCGATTACTGGTATACCGAGATTGTTGCCGTTCGACCGTACTACAAGGTTCCTTTCCCCTGGTATGGCTGGCCGCTCGTCATCATAAGCAGTTTTCTGATTGCCGTAGCCTGGGAAGGGTTAGGAACATCCGTCGGGTTTAAAGCGTTTGGCTTGACCCTCATCCGCATGGGCGGATCTCCTCTACCTCTGAGAGTGAAACTGAAGCGGGTTCCACTCGACCTGGTTTCTTGGTCGATGAGCCTAGTGGCTGGCGGGCTTATGCTTGCCCCTCTGGCTGGTTTGGGAACACTGTTCCACGGTCTTTCGGCAGGTTTAGGGATTTCGTTTATTCCCATGGTTTCCCTATGGGAATTCGGGGCCTGGTACCTGTCATTGGCCTACGTTTTAATATCTCTCTTAACCATCCTTGGGGTTGGGATTGGCTGCTTCTTTGTTGCGTATAGGATAGCTAAATGGTTATGGGCATGTCCTAAAGGGGATCAGTTCTGGTGCGATCGGGTGCTCCACACGCGGGTCACCCCCACTTCCGAGATCGAAGATGGAGGGCTTCCCCCGAAGCGCTTGTTCGAAACAAGCTGGGGGATCATAACCCTTCTCCTTATCGTGATAACGTTCTATGTTGGGTGGTTAACGACCGGGATCGACTTCGGAAACCTGATACGGCGGGCTCCGGTTACTGCGTATCTGTGGAAACGGCTCGCCACCCCAGACTTTACGCACTTCATCACACCTGAGCCCGTACTACGAGACTCCATTGGCAGCGCGATAGTAGAGACGATCTTCATGGCGCTGCTGGCAACCGCATTCGGTGTGGTCTTCGCCTTCCCTCTCAGTTTCCTTGGGGCACGGAACATCATGGCTACCGGACCGATCGGTTGGCTGATCTATACGGTCACACGAGGGTTCTTCAACGTAGTGCGCTCCGTGGAGACGATTGTGTGGGCACTCATCTTCGCTGTATGGGTTAGTTTCGGTCCCTTCGCCGGTGTGATGGCGCTTGCGATTCACACCATTGCCGCGCTGGGGAAGCTCTACTCGGAACAGGTCGAGGGAATCGATCCCGGACCCTTGGAGGCGATCGCCGCCACCGGCGCAAGGCGGTGGCAGGTCGTTCTCTATGGGGTTATCCCGCAGATTGTTCCGTCTTATTTAGCGTTTACCATGTACCGGTGGGATATCAACGTCCGCATGTCGACGATCATCGGTCTGGTCGGAGGTGGAGGAATCGGACGGATCCTGTTCCACTACAAGAATGAACTCAGATGGGAAGAGGTGGGAGCCGTCATCGTGGTGATCATAGCCGTCGTATGGGTGATGGATTATGTGAGTGGTCTGGTGAGGGAGAAGATAGCTTGAGGATGCGCGGCGAATACTACGCGGGGTTCATTCAAAAGAAGCCAGCATGGATGGAGGCGTTTGGAGCTCTCAAGGCACGGATCGCCGCGTTTCTTGTTGATTATGTTGCAATCTTCTATTTTATTGTGATAACGTCTTATTGCATCACTGAGATCTCTGGCTATCAGGGAAGCTTCTTTCTCATCCCTTGGTGGATCTTCTTAATCGTCGTTTCTGAGCTTGTCGTTCTCTGGGAGACGTTTGGCATCTCTTTAGGAATGAGAGCTGCCGGGATCCGTCTCACAACAGCGGATGGGAGTACAGTGCCGTTCCACAGGGGCATCATCCGCTACCTCGCTTGGCACATCTCCGCGCTTCCCGTAATTGGCTGCCTTGCCATCCTGTGGAATCGGGACCGTCTCAGTTGGCATGATCGCATAAGTAGAACGAAGATAGAGAAACAGGACGAGACGGACAAGACCAGGATAACCTGGTATAAGAGCAGTCACGGAATCTCGATTGCTCTTCTCGTCTTTTTCACCCTGCTGGCGGGTGTTTTTATCACTGAGATCAACCTGCACACCCTGTTCACAGGTGCGTCCAAGACAGGCCGGTTATGGAAAGCGCTCCTCACGCCGGATTGGGCTGTCTTAGGAACGGGAATCAACCTTCTTATTGTTACGATCTTCATGGCGCTGATGGCCACGCTCTTCGCGATCGTATTTGCAGTACCTTTAAGTTTCCTCGCGGCGCGCAATCTGATGCACGGATTCATCGGACGCAGTGTGTACACTGTGGTACGCGTTATTATGAGCATCACCCGCTCGATCGAGCCGATCATCTGGGCGATCATCTTCGTCGTTTGGGTGCGGCTCGGGACCTTCCCAGGTGTGCTTGCCCTATTCGTGCACTCGATTGCCGACTTGACCAAGCTCTACTCCGAGCGGTTGGAATCGATCGACCCTGGTCCAGTGGAAGCAATTAAGGCTACTGGCGCAAGCCAACTGCAGGTGATCCTCTACGGCATCGTCCCACAGATCGTCAACCCCTACCTCTCGTTCACCCTTTATCGCTGGGACATCAACGTCCGTATGGCAACGGTTATCGGCATCGTCGGCGGAGGGGGTATCGGACAACGACTTTACCACTATACGCGACACTGGCAGTGGCACGCCGCTGGCACCTTGATGCTCCTGATCATTGTGACTGTCTGGGCGATCGATTACCTGTCAAGTCGCCTTAGAGAGAGTCTCGAGTAGCCGAGATAGAGAATGTTGGGGATAAACCTCGACACTACACAAGCCTGTAGCATCGAGCCTTCCCCTTCTGAGTGATTTAACGAGTGAGCGGCCAGGTGACAGCGCCTCCTGGTCATCTTAGCGTTTGTTGATTGACAAGTGACAGCGCCTCCTGGTCACTCGTTGAACCTTCGCCTTGGCAGTAGGGACCTCACAAAGAAGTGGTTGCCATGCTGG
>Ga0307433_1000120_pt1 | contig 68024 bp, 98 predicted proteins | sample SalMarWE160210MG_FD_202166 | JGI IMG/M metagenome (GOLD analysis project Ga0307433, IMG submission 202166) | Salt marsh sediment microbial communities from the Plum Island Ecosystem LTER, Massachusetts, United States - WE1603-210 | ecosystem: Environmental > Aquatic > Marine > Intertidal zone >...
ATTTTGTAAATAATACTGTTGTTTATGCTCAGTATTATATCAATTATGAATTGGTTTATCAAACTCCTGGTGGAAAAATTCCAAGTGTACATTTGGATATTTCGCTTGTTACTGTTCAAGCAGAAAGTAGAAAGTTAAAAGCGCGTTGGACGGTAGAAGCTGTTGATGATATGCGTGCACTTCATGGTATGGATGTTGAAACAGAAATTGTTTCAACATTTAGCAATGAGGTGATGCTTGAAATTGACAGAGAGATTATAGATGATCTTATTGCTGGTGCTATGCATTCTGGAACATATACCTATGCTGATACAGCTCCAGGTGAGATTGAGGCTATTCGTAGGATGCTCACTTCGATTGGTGCAATGTCAGGAAGAATTCATAAAGCATCAGGTAGGGCTCCTGCTAATTTCATAGTTGTTGGACCTAGTGTTGCATCACTTTTAGACCAGCTTTCTACACATGGTGACTATGCATCGATTGAGCAAGGTGTTTTAAATCCATGGTATAATGATACAATGGCTAATTATGGTATTTCTAGAGTAGGAACACTTCTCAGGAAATGGGCTGTTTATCTTAATCCATGGCAAGACGAGACAAAAATTCTTGTTGGATTGAAAGGTCGTGGATTTATAGATGCTGGATACGCATATTGTCCATATGTTCCACTTCAGGTTACTCCTACTTTCTTGGACCCAGATGACCAAACTTTCAGGAAGGGAATTAGAACTCGTTTTGCAACTAAAATGTTGAGGTCTGAATATTATGGTGTGATCACTTGTAGCGGTTTGCCTACAGTGTCATAATTATAATATAGATTTTGTTGTTAGCTAGCAAGGGTCGGGTCGCGATATCGGCCCGACCCTTTTTTTAGGAGATTAAAATGCCAAAATATGTGATGAAAAATGGATTAAAAAAACAACCTTTTGATGGATTTAGAGATAAGGTTTTAGATAATGGTATTAAGGTTAGAGAATATGTCAGTTTTGTTTTCGAACCGAATAAAGTTATAGAGACAGGTGATTTTGATCTCAGTAATTGGGTTAAAGCAAAATACCTTGTTGAAATTAAAGATGAATCAGATAACAAAAAAAGTATCATAGAAGAATATGGTGAAAAAACAGAAGATTTTGATTCAGAAAAGTTAGATGATGAAAAATTGGGTGAATTAAATAAGGAAGTAGTAATTGATAATAAAGAAAATAATATAGATGGTGAAGATGAAGAAAAAGATGATGAAGAAGATGAAGATGGTAAAGATGAAGAAGAAGATGAAGATGAAGAAGAAAGTGATATAAAAAAAAACGATATAAAATATGAGACAATGGGGGATGGATTTTTTAGATGTATTATTTGTGGAAAAATTCTAAAGAGTGAAAAAAGGATGAGTACACATATAAGGAAAAAACATTCGAGATTGGAATCAAAATAATTGGAGGATTCCATGAGAAAAACACTATTTGAGAGTAGACTTGATAATGCAATTGATGCAGGTTCTATAGGAATTGGGGAGACAATAGAAGTAAGAAACCGAATGGGAAAGCATATTGCATATGGTGAGGTAGTAGCAACAACACCATTTGGTTTGTCTCTCAAAGAAGGTGGTTTTTATGATAGAGATTTATATTTGTTTGCTGTTTTAGAGCCTGATCCGATTGAAATAGTTGCAAATCAATTATTAAATTCTCCAGATGAACGAGTAGCGAAAAGATTAGCTGAACTAGGTGAAGAAATACCAATAATTGAAGCTTATAAAATGGATAATAATAATCAAGATGACAATGACGATAACAATGATGACGATGATGACGATGATGGCAATGACGATGATGGCAATGACGATGATGGCAATGACGATGATAAAGAACCATTGGCAAAACCTGAATCTTCAATTGATATTGATTCTCTTCCGGAAGATATAAAAAAATCTATAATATCGATTGTTCAGATGAATGAAGACCAATTAAATGGAGTACTTTCTGAAATCGGAGATGCTACAATAAAAGCATTAAAAAGAGTCAATATAAAGGAAGTAGAAATTTATAGCGTTATAGGTAAGATTCAAGATGCATTAGAGAAAATATTAACAACACCTATTCATAGGTCAATTGGTAAGAAAAAGTAAAAAAGATGGTAGATTGTGGAAGAGAATGGCAAAGCGATAGAGCAACAGATTTTATTAAAGAATGGATTCTTGAAGAACTTGGTTGTGATGTTATAGGTGTTGAATTAACAGATAAGCATTTAGAAAATGCTATTCGGAAAGCACAGGAATATTGGTTGATGTGGGTAGGAAGGGTTCGTTCTGTTGATTTGATACTTACTAGTGCTAGGGAATATCCTGCAACTGTTCTTGGTCCTGATGTAGATAGTGTGATAGATGTGTATTTTGATGCATATGATACATCGTTAAAGGATTTTTTTGGGTGGGCAGATGTAGAAATAAATCCTTTTCAATATGTTTACGAAAACAGAGGGGGATATTCTGGTATTTTGCAATATATGATGTATCGTGATGATGCTAAAAAGATTTTATCATCGGATAGAGATTGGGAATGGGATAGGGCAAGAAGAATTCTTGTAATATCTCCACAATATAATAATTCAAGAACTGTAAAAGTTGTTTATCTTTCTAGGTGTTTCGATTATGATTGTTTAAGTACTTATGAATGGGGGTTATTTAAGGACTATGCTTTAGTAAGAGCAATGAAGATGTTAGCTACTATTAGGATGAAATATTCGGATAAAGTATCTGCTACTGGGACGTATACAATGGATGGTGAAGAAATGTATGCAAATGCTGAAGCTATGGAGATGAGAATAGAGGAAAAAATGCGGTTGATGCAACGTCCTGTTGGAATAATTACTGATTGAAATATTTTTGCGAACTCGAGTTCGCCAATAGGAGAATAAGAATGGAAGACATCACAAGATTTAGTATTTTGACAGAACAAGTTCTTAGCCAAGATGAAAAATGGATTACGGGAATAGGTGAACAGATAAAAAACAGAAGAAATTTGGATGAATCAATAGTTGGATATAAAATAGGTCAAGTTGAAGAGTTTAAACAAGAAATTGAAGAACAGGATAGTGATGGAGATATTGTTTTTAAATTTGATGACCAAGAAGAAGCTGTTGATATGTATTCATTTTTTATTGAATCAAGACTTCTTGATCCTGGTGAGATAGTATTAAGAAACGTTGAAGAAGAACATACTGTTTCATTTGCTCCTAGTATTATTATTCATAAGCCTGAGATGATTCAAGCGGCATTATTAGCGTATGAGGATCGTTTGTATGCTGATACTGATGAGGATATTGATGTTTTTGAAAGTATAATTGAAGAGATTACAAATTCATTATCTGAAGCAGCAGGCACAAGAACATCTGGTGCACCAAAGCGCACAAAAGGAATGGGTAATCCTTTTCATGATAGGGATGATGGTAAATTTTCTGGTGCAGAAAATCATGCATCAAAAAGTGGTGGATCTTGGGCTATTGGAAAAAGGAAATTGAAATTTACAGGTAAGGGTAAAAATAAGGATGGAGGATTGCTTGTAAAATATGGGTCAACGAAGCATCCATGTGGTAGGGCAGCTAGAAAACAAGGACTTGACATTCGTTGTTGGGATGGAAAGGGTGGTGCTGGAGAAAGGATTTCGAAAATAATGAAAGGAAAGAAAAGAGCAAAAGAGGATATTAATGTTGCAGATCTTTCTTTTTTAATGGAAATGAGAGCCAGATACGGCATACTATAATTGGGAGTTTAAAATGGGGTGCATAGGGAAGGGATATTGGGGGGCTCAAGATGCAGATTATTTTAAACAACAAGAAGCAGAGAGAATAGCATCATCTAATATTTCATGTGAGTATTATTCATTAAATAGGGGGAAAAATGTAGATCCTTTATATGGTGAGCCAGATAATGACCCACTTTATGGTGGAACTAATCCAAAGTCACCATTGGGAACACCTCAAACAAATGATTTATCATGGAATTTTTGTCCTGATATAGCACAAGGTGATTCTCCTGTTATTATACCTTGTATATTTCAGTATGAAGAATTTGATAATCGAAGTCCTATGGTTAGACCAGAAGGAAAGATTGTTGAATATGATGCAGTGATGGTTATTTCTGTTGTTCATTGGGAGTGTGAAATTTTAGAAAATGAGAGTCTTATTTGTTTGAGTGGAAGAGTACCTAAAGAAGGTGATGTTGTTTATTGTTTTAATGAGTGGTGGGATGTTATAAAAGCTGGTGGTTCTGGATATGTATTGGATACACCTGTCTTTGTTGGTTATAAATTTGATTTAAAAAAGAGATCTAAGTTTACTCCTGATAGGAAAATTGATTTATGATTACCAAAGAAATGATTGATGTTGAGTTGTTGACTGGGTTGTGTTTTGTTTGTTCTTCTTGTGAACATTGGCATAATTCAAAGGGGAAAGAACATATTTTAATGTGTGGTCATGACAGATGTGGTGGTCCGATGGTTGGTCGTGGATTTCCTGAATATAAAGGGCCATATGAAAATAAATTATCGGAATATTGTTTTATATGTGGGAAATATGCAGATGGTTCCGTTAAAATAGGTGATAGATTACTTGGGTTTTGTAAAAATGTTGGTCCAAATAATGAAACATGTTTTGATAAAATGAAGAAAATGCTTTCTGGTAGTAAAGTAATTGCAAAAGAGGTTGTTGTTAATAAAATTGATAGCAATTTTAGTATTTAGATATGGCCAATTATACAGCTACTACTGATATGACTCTTGAGGCTGCAATTGCTGCTGGTCCTATGACGGACGGAGACAATCTTACTATAAATAATGGAGCTGTTGTAACTTGTACTCAAACACCTAGTATATTGATGGGACAAATAACTGTTAATGATGGCAAATTATTAATAGATGGGAAAAATATTTCTAGCGGAAATGTTATAAATTTCTGTGGAGAGTATTTAGAAGAAATTAATTTATACACAAAAGGAATATTAGAGGTAGATGGAGATTGGTATAGTATCGGAACTACTGATGGTTCTAATAGCCAAGCTATCAGTTTATCTCCTTATTGGGGAGGAACTCTTGAAGATTTAATACCTGCTATATGGGTTGAAACCGGCAGGAGAATTGATTTCGATAACGATTCAGGAGTTACGCCAGAAGTAGACGATTGGTTGTATAAAACTTCTGATGATTTAGTGATGGGTAGAATTGTTGAAGTACAATCTACTTATGTTGTAGTAAAATTTTTAACAGGAAGTCTTGCTGATAATGATGAAATAGAGATAAGAAAAATAGTTGATAATGAAGGTCCAGATTATCAAGTTTCATGGACTGCTCAAGTTGCAAATGCTAGTGGAGACATAAAAGAGTCTGGTGTATATCAAGAATTTGCTAATGCCGTTGCAAATGGTTCTAGTCAAATAAGTACATTTAATAATCATTTGGGAGGGTTTGTTTTCGAACATGTTTTTCAATCTAATACTTTAACAATGGGGTCAAGCGTTGGTGGAGGGTTTGTTCCTCCTAGCGGTTGTGATATAAAAGTTCCAAATGTACATTTTTCAACTTCTGATTTAACTAATTATGCCAGCGGAGATACTTATCAAGACGGGTCGAATTCAGAAAATAATAGATATGAAATAGTGATGGCAGGAGCTGGTAGGGTTGATTTAAGCGTTTGTAACGTAGGTAGTTCTTATTTAGGTACTGCGAACGGAAAATATTATTATGCTGATTACGTAGGAGCTTCCGTAGCAATCGGTTCTACTAGTTGTATATCGAAACAAATTTTTAATAATTGTGTTCTAATATGTGATCCTTTTGCTGTAGCTGTTGGCGCTAATGCTTTAAATCTTTCGGATTGTATGTTAGGGGCTGATGTAAATGATTGCTTGGTTGTTCAAGCATACGCTACTAATTCTTATTTAGGCGCTACTACGGCAGCAAATGTATTAATAAAGAATTGTATATCTATAATTGGCGGAACTTCTTACGGTTCGGCTTATACTTTATATTGTTATTACGTTAGAAGGTGTGAAAATATTAGTTTTGATAATTGTGTTGGAATTAGCGCTTATATACATAACGCTGCTAAAGTATTGGGAATTTTAGATTCCAATGACGTAACTGTAGAAAATATTATTGCAGCATCAGAACAAGATTATGCTAATCCAACAGGGGTATATAATGCGTTAATTATGGAAAACGCTAAAGACATAGTTATTAGAGGTTGGAAAATATTAGGTCCTTCTACGTATAGGATTTTTAATTTTACAGATTGTTTTAGAGTAAAATTTCGATGTATTGGAATGATAGATAATCCTGATGACTTGAATTTCAAAAGTAGGGAGTTGCTTTCTTTAACGGGTAGTAATTCTGATATGGATTTTTCTAGATTATATTGTAAAAACAGTAATTATAATTTCATAGTATCATTATTACCAACTTCTAATAGAATTTCGATAAATAACTGCGGATATGATTATGCAAAATTATTCGATGTTGCTGGAAGCAATACTACAATAAGAGGATTACAAGCGGGTTCGGGAAGTTTAGGGGGAACTACAGGAATTGAGGAACAATATGCTGCTGATTTTGGTTTACAAATTCACGATGGTTTTAAATCTGATACCCTAGGATTTGTTGCTTGTATATTATTACCACCTTCTGACGATAATGATTACACCACTATAATAAATGGAACTCCAGAATTCAACGGAGATGGTTCTGTTAGTATGTCTAATGGAGATATATTAGAGATAGAGCAAAATTATTATTGCAAAGGACATACGGCATTTACGGGGAATTACACTTCCATGATAGGGACTGGAGCCATTTCTTGGGGAACTGACGAGTGGACGAACGTAACGGTAGAATTCCAATATGATACGGGAAGCGGTTGGAACGGAAGTTGGTTGGATGCAAGAACTGCTGGTAATTGGACAGGGATAAGTGGAACTGTAGACGGAGTGAAATTAAAATATAGATTTACGGCTACTGCAGATGTATCAGATATGCGTATGTTTGTAACGGAAACAACTACTAGTTTGTCTGACCAAGCATCAAATTTTTATCCTATTGACCAGACATTAGTTGATTTGACAATAACAGTTGTTGATAAAAATCAAGATCCAATAAGTGGTGTTCAAACTGCTATTTTTAGACAGGATAATGGTCAGCAGTTAATGAATGAGGATACTAATGTATTAGGTGTTGCAACCGAAGAATTTGTGTATTCATCAGATATTGCGATAATGATTAGATGTAGGAAATCAGAAGATATAGATGACCCTAGATATAAACCATTTAGTACTACTGGTACAATTAGGTCTACTGGTTTTGATTTAAAAGTGACAATGCAAGAGAGTCTTGTCCTGAATTAGGAGAGATACATGAGTAATACAATTTTATCAGGTGATTTAACAATTTATTATTTATCTGAGAATAGAAGAAAACAGATTACATGGAGTGGTGGTAGTACTAAAGCAGATACACAGAAGATGATTGATATTTATTCTGCGATGCAGGATTTGTTTTCTTCTGCTCCTCAAATGGATGATGGGGTTATTTTTTCAGCTGAAACACCTGGTGAATATACAATTGGTAAAATTGATGCTGCAGATGCTGAGCCTTGGTTTATAGATTTGAGAACTATGCAGCATATAATAGGTGATTATGAGAATTTTACTGGATGTGCTTTAAAAACATCAGGATGGAAAAGAATAGTTGGTAGTAATATTGGTATAGTTGTTGTTCCTGTTACAAATGCTAGTAATAATATAGTATTAGGTGATGTTGGAAATGCAATAACTCATACAGATGGAGATGCTGGTATATTATTAGATGTTGTTGTTCCAGGTGGTACAATAGATTATTTGTTTGTAAGACCTGATTCTAGCGCTGCTGCGAATAATTTTGATAGTAGTAGTGGAACTTTGACTTGTAATGTACATACAGCAACTCAATCGGCGGTTTCTGTTACAGGAGAGATGATTTGGGGAAATGTATATACGCAGGGTGGAATTTTATCTGATACACATATTTACCTTTATCAAAATGGTGAACGTGTTACATCTTTTGACCAGACAAATCAAGATTGGTGGGAAGATGGCCATTTGGATAGAGCTATTCCTATAACAGATTATACTACAGATGATTTTCCAGTTATAGATAGTGGTTATTTAACGGTTTATGCTAGATGTTACACAAGTGGATATTCATTTGTTGAAATTAGAATGAATACAACTTCAGGAGGTAATGTTTCTGCTCCATTGTCTTCTAGTAATGATTCTAATAATTCTACTGGATATGCAAGTATTACTCTTTCTGGAGGGTCTGGTAATTGGAATATTGGAGATGAAATTTCAGGAGATACATCAGGTGCAAGAGGTATAATAACTCTTGTTTCTGGTACTAATCCTACCCCAACTTTGCATTTTTATTATGTAGGAGATCCATTTGTAGCCTTTAATGGGTCTGAAGCAATTACAAATGAGGATGATACTGGTGCGGCAACTGGGTCTGGGTCTGTTGCTAATCAAGGTCCAGCATTAACCACTTGGTTTGATGGAAATGTTTTACCAACAGTTGCTTTTACTGCTGTTACAGCAGATATTGATGATAATGGTTCAGATGAGCCATATAGTATAACATGGGATTTAAACCAAGCAAGTTTAGCTCAATTTTATGAATACATGAAATATGTATGTAGAAGAGGTTCTACATATAATTTAGATGACCTTGATGGTCAAGAGTATATTGGTATTACATATAGAGTAAAATATACTGGAACAGTTACGGGTACTGTAGACGAAGGTGATTCAGTAACTGGAGTTACTTCTGGGGCTACTGGTGTAGTTCTGTCTCATGATACAACTAATAAGATTATACTTCTTAGAAATACAAGAGGTACTTTTATAAATGGAGAACAAATTCAGGTTGATGTAGGGAATTATATACCAGCAAGTGGAACTACTGTTTCAACAATTACTCCTATTTCTGAATGTCCGTTTGGAACATTAGCTGGTGGTATTTTTTTTGGTTCTGTTGGGGTTTTAATTTCTGATTATAAAAGTTCAGAAGAGAATTATTTTCAGTTAAAAGATTCAAATGGAGTAACTAGGTCAAGGCCAACTTCCACATCTATGACTGTTTCGAATGTTGCACCATATGATTGGGTTGGAGTTTATAGGTTATTATCTCAAGGTGGTGATATAAATAAAACAGAGTATTCCGCTGTTGGAGGGGAAACACCTGGTGATAGTACATTAGATGTGAGTGGGTCTATAACCGTTGATACTCCAGGGAAGACAGCTGGAGGAAGATTAGTTCTTATTGATACTAGTGAAAATAATGTTGAATATATATTAAGATATTCTTCTTGGTCTGGTTCACAATTTATTTTGGCAAATTCTTCTGATACAGCAGAAGCAGGAACTGATTCAACAAAGATTATTGCTACTGGTGCATTTTCCTCTTCTGAAGTTGGAGACTTGATTTATAATGTTACTAGAGATGAAGTATCTTATATATCAGAGGTTACAAGTGCTGATGAAGTTCAACTTGACCCAAATTATCCAATAGTTGGACAGACTACTGGAGATTCATTTGAGGTTAATGCTGTTCCTATAACGGTTACATCTAATGATTATATATTTGTTCCTGTTATTTTAACGTTTGTCACGTCTGGTACAACGGTAAGTGCTTCGATGGTTTTTGTTTCTCCTATCTATGGAAGAACAAGAGTTAGAAATACATCTGGTGCATCAGTTAAAATTGAACCATTTACATCAGATGTAACGATTCCTGCTACTGGTGGTGAGACTGTTGCTGTTAGAAATCCTGATACGGTTTATAATGGATAAAAAAATAAATATTGTAGAGATAAAAAGAGTTGCATCTGTTTTGTCATGTCTTGAAAATGATTTTTTAGAGCTTGAAAAAGCAAAACATCATTTATCTAAACGAAGAGACAATTTGAATCGTCTTTTGAATGGTAGTGAATATGACAAAAATGCATTAAAATCTCAACTTGAAATGATTCCGGTTGAAGAACGAAAAGTGGATGATTTGATATGTGAGAACAGAAGGAAAATGACGATATATAGTAATGCAATGAAAAGATTGACATCTATAGTATAGTTATGAAAAGAAAAATAAAAAATAAAGATAAGGATGAGAATATTAGAAAAAAATTGAGAGTTTCTAATATTGATAAAATTGATACTATTGAACAGAGCATAGAAGAGGTTAGGTCTCTTAAAAAAGAACGTTTGAAATATATTGAAATGCGTACAGCGTGTTCTATACAGCATGAATATGTTGACCAGATTTATTATGATGGTGAAATAGATGAGGATAATAGAAATGATATAATGGATAAGATTAAAGTTAATAAAGAGCGATTTGAAAATTTAATTGAATCATATGATTTATTGATAGAAACTAATGAGGATATATTAAAAAGTTTGACTGGAAGTAATTCTTTAACTGGAAAGATAAAAAATAATGGCAAGGTAAGTAAAAAATAATGTCTTATTATGTAGATTGGCATAATCATTTGATTCATGTTTTGGCACCTCAAGTTGAGGTTATTGTCCAGGATTTATATGATTTTCTTAGTGATATTATGCAGTCTCCTGTTGGTATGAATTATGATGAAATATGTTTTGCTACTGGGAAAGATTTATTGGATGAAGATATTACTACTGGTATAACATTGACTTTATATTCTCCATGGCAATTGAGATTTTGGGATGGTGCTTATGTTGCTGTAGTTAAGGGTGGAAATCTTACTGGTGGATTAGATGGTGATCCTATTGCATATACTCCTAATGTTCAGGTTATGGTTATTCAGGCTGTTTCTTCGACGATAGTACAAACAGGAGGTACAGCGCTTACTCAGGATGAACATGATAAGTTGATGACAGGTCTTGATGAGAGTATTCCGGAAGGTGTTTGGAATGATACACCTATTGGTGAATATTTAACAAAAGTTTTAAATATAGAGGAGGGTGATTGGCGAATAATAAATAATCAGATGATTTTTTTTGAAACAGACGGTGTTACAGAAGTAATAAGATTTGATTTGTTTGATGAAAATGGAAATCCATCGATGGAATCAGTATATTATAGAAAGCGTGTAACATAGTTTTTGGGCATGGTAATTTTGAAATTGTAGTATATTTGTATATGTAGTACTTTATATATGTTTGTAATATATTTTAAAACTAGGAGAATATCATGACTAAAACTGTTGAAACTGTAATTTTTGTTGACCCAGTAATTTTGATTGTATCTGTATTTATTTTAACGGTTGTTAGTATATCTACTTTAGTAATTGTTTATAAAATATATAAGATGCATGATGTTAGGAATCCTGATGGTTCTTATGCTTGGATGGTACCTACTAATTTTTTTGATATTCAAAAGCAAATTACTGATAGCCAAAATAATATGGTTGTTTTAATTAAAGAAATGAATGACCAACAGAGTCAAATTTGTAAAATTTTAAGTAATTTAGTTAGTGAAACGTCATCTTGGAGAGAACAAAAAGATGTCGAAAAAGAGTGATGAATATGATATCCGATATTTAGGAACTCTATATGAGGATTTATCAGAAGTTACTAAGCGTCAAGCTATTACTCTTCAATCATTAGAGAGAATTGCTATAGAGACACAGACTTTTCTAGAAGCACAAGGAGAGAAGGTTGATGATAATAAAAAAACGATAAAAGATCATGATGTTAGAATAAGAAGTGTTGAGAGAAAACAGGATTTGTGTAATGCATCAGATGATATTAGTGGAATAAAAAAACAGTTGAATCGTCTTATAGCTTTTAAAGATATGATTTTGTCTAAAACAAATGAAGATAGTGGAGTTTTAGATATTCATGCATTGAGGATGAAGAAAGCTGTTGATGATGCGATGCTTAATCAAATACCATTTAAGATATTAATTTTAAAAATGTTACCATGGATGATTATCGTTTTTGTTGTTGGAATTGTTTTGGCAACTGTTATTATTACACAGATGTTTTATAATGATAATATTGTAGTCCCTAATCCACAGATAGAAATAAAAACGAACTCGAGTTCGTTGGTGAATAAAAAATGATAACTTTGAATTATATTAATGAATCAGAGATGTTGAAATCTAAGCCAGTTAGAATAATTGGTGATATTGTTGAAAAGTTAGGCTGGCTTAAAAATTTTAAAGAAAAACATGGTATTATAGGTAGAAAATGTAATTCTAGTGACAGTGTTGAATCAATAGGTTTTTCTGAAAAAGAACAAAAATGGTACGGATGGTCACATAGAGCAATAAGTGGTTTTGGAATTGGTGATAAGATATTTGAGCCTAATTTTGGTGATGATAAAACGCCTTTTGTAAAACATGGTAGTAAGACAATAAGAAATATAAAAGATGCCGAGAAATCAGCACGGGCTTTTGCTAGGGATGTTAGTTAAAGGAGAATTGATATGTCAAAAGATATGAGAGAATTGATAGAAAAAAGAAAAACACCATCTGAGGAATTAAAAAAAACATGGACAGAAATAAATGATAAGTTGAAAATTGGTGGAGGAACATTTGGCAGTAAGCTTTTTCATTTTTCAAAAAGTATTGAAAGAGCTGGAATTGATAACAAGAGATTTGAAAGAGTTAGAAAGATTTATGAAAAAGCTAGTGATGATTTAGTAGATGTTTTACATGATTTAAGGAAAGATATTGGTATAAAAAGTTGAATAGGATTGTTACAAGAGGATTAGGTCCAACGCAATTATTGATTACTCGAGGTTATGGGTTTACTGGTGCAATAGTAAAAATTTATAGAGAAATTTTAAGATTAGTATCAAAAGTTACTACTAGATTGGGATTAGTATCACAATGTCAGAAGAAAGATTGTGTTTAGTATCAAAAATTACTAAAGAAGCAGATTTGACATCTAATCTTAATATATCTGTTAATATTGTATCAAATATAGGATTGGTGATAGAGGAGGTTTCTATGATATCTCCAGGATTGATTTTGACATCAGCATTTCATTTAGAGGAGTGTACGTAATGTCTACAGTTTGTTCTAATTGTGATCTTGATGGTAAATATTATATTGGTGATGTAGGGACTGAAATAACTGTTGATACTTGTGTTGATTTGGTAGATGCTGGAGCTACGGTTACAAATTTGATTGTTGAAAAGCCAGATGGCACTATAGTTATATGGGTTGGTTCTATTTATGGAACAACAAGTATTAAATATGTTGTTCAGGTTGGTGATTTTGACCAGGCAGGTCCATATAGAATTCAAGCATATGTTGAGATGCCTGGTTGGACTGGTCGTGGTAATACAGCAACATTTCAAGTAACAGCCTTATTTGGTTAGTATGGTTATTAAAAAAATAAAAAGATTTAAAAGTACTAGGAAAGCGTCAACAATAATTCAATGCATTCCTACATCTAAAACGTTGAAATTAATGAATGAAATTGAAAATGAATGGCCAAGAAGAGTTTGTGATGCAAGATTATATTTTTTATTAGATGTGGCTGTTTTTATGGTTAATGAAATACAAAAAGCTAGAGTATCAATTAATATTGATGGTAAAGATAAATTATATGCTGAAGATTTGAGAATTGGTATTCTTGATGATAATGGTGATGAAAGTGTAATTGCTATTTATTTGAATGGTGAAACAGCTGAAGTTACAGAAGAATATGCTACAAAAACTGTGTTATATTTTAATTCTCATATGGCTTCACCTAAATGGGTTTCTGTATTAAATAAATATGGTCCATGGCCATCAAATATGGTTCCTGTTAGAGTTACATCTACTCATGCAAAGATTATTTCTAGATTAGCTAGAGGAGATGAATTGTTAGCATTACAAGAGAAGATATTTACAAATAGAGAACGTATTGAGTTAGATTTTTTAAAGGCAGGTGCTCCAAAAGTTGATATTGGTGAAACAATTAATGGAATAGGACTTAAGGTTTTTGAGGATTTAGGATATAATGTCCTTAGAAAAGAATTTGGTTTTGATGGCCAGAAGAAAATAGCACATTGGAGACCAGCAATAGAAAAAACAAAAAAATATGCTATGAAGTGCATGGCAAAAGTTGTAGAATATATACAGACTGGTGATAAAAATATATTTAATTTATCTTCAGAATATGATAATATTGGTTTGTCTGTTATTAAATCCGGAGAGGGTTTTGCAAAAGAGATAGCTCCATTTGCTAAATAACGTTGAGAGGTGAAGGATGACAAAAGCGGTTGATAATACTGATTCAGGCAAGGATAAAGTTACAAGAGTAGATGATTTGAATATTACTTTGTTAGGTGTAGAAAATGATTTAATGGGAAGAGCTTTATATAGAAGCAGAGGAGAACTAGAAAAGGTTTATGATTTTATAAATAAAGCAGCTGAAGATGGTATTATAGGTATAGATTGCGATGGATGTGACGATAATGTACAGACATCTATACAATCTAAAGATAAAGAAGATAATTCTGAGTAATTTAGGCGAACTCGAGTTCGTAAGAGTGATTAATGACAGTAATAGGCACCTTAGATATTAGAGATTTTGATTTAGGGTGCATGCTCACAATCGGTGCTGAGATTGTGTATTATACTATTGACGGAAGTCTAAGAGCACAGTATGTTGTGGATGTGAGTGGTTTAAATACAGATATTGAGAGATTTCAAAATAAGGTTCCTGTTTTTTTTGATTCTCCTGATGATGAATTTCAGGATTTTATTGTTCCATCATTTGTTTTCAAATCAAATAGTATGAATGATGCATTCGATAGACAGCCATATGCTGGTACTGTGGGGAGGTCTCCGGCAAAAGATGCTATTCCTATTTACGGTGATAATGGTACAATAGCAGGATATAGTAAATATGAAGAACAGGTTAGGCCAGACCCATATGATTTGTCGTTTGATTTGATTATTTATGCAGAGAGAAAACAAGAAGTTAATAAAATGATGGCTCATGTAATGAAAAAAATGAGACCACCATGGTTTAATTTTAAAGTTATTGATAGTTTAGGAGATATAAGGGAATATGATACTGGAGACATGTCATATTCTAACGCATCAGAATTAGCTGATATTGCTGATAGGACGGCTGCTTGGACATTATCTTTTACTGTGCGTGGTGAGATTGATACTTTTGATGGAATTTGTTCTCCTGCAATGATAGATCCATATTCTAGTGTTCAATTAGGCGTTCCAGTTAGTGTTATGGAGGATTAATATGCCTTGGTATTATTATTCAGGGAAAGTAGTTAGGCCGATAATGATAGAGAAGGGGCGTTCTGTTTCTGTTCGTCCAAATACAAAAGTTGAAATTATAGATGAATCTACAATTGAATTTAAATCGCTTTGTAGAAGAGGTTTTTTGCGTAGAACGAGTAGGCCAAAGAATTTAGAAGTAGATAAAAAAGAAATTTCTACAAAAACAGTAAAAGATGTGGTGCCTAAATCGAAAATGGCTAAGATAATTGCTGAAAAAGGTATTACTGTATCAAAAGATATTCCTCCAGAATCTAAGTTTAGTGTTGAATTGACAGAAGGAGAGCAACAATTAGTTGAAAACATAAAAGTTGAAGGGAAAGAATTTCTTGATGTTGACCAGGTTGATAAAGTTGAAGAGTTGTCAGAAGATACTGATAAAAAAATAAAAATAAAGAGACGCCGTTAAATCGGCTTGGCAACATGGAGTAAAAAATGACTGATTACACATATCCTGGAGTGTATATTCAAGAGGTTCCTAGTAGTCCTGGGCCGATTACTGGTGTTTCGACATCTAATTTGGGGCTTATTGGTTTTTCAACAAAAGGTCCAATTAATGAGCCTATTATTTCAACAAGTTTTCAAGAATTTTCTAATAGATTTGGTAGCTTTACCGAGAAAGGATTGTCAGCACATGAAGCATTTGCTTTCTTTTCTAATGGTGGTCAAGTTTTGTATTTTGTTAGGGTTGTAGCTAGTGATGCTGCAATAGCTTATTGGGATTTTGCTGCAACAGTATCAAGTGAAAATGTATCGAATACTGCTGAAGGAACAGGAATTTATGATTTGGAATTAGATCATTCTCCGGTTGTTCCTGCTACATTGACATTGACGTTTACAAATTCTGGTACACCAGCAAATCAAAATGTATTTGTTGCTGATGCTGATGGTGTGTTAACGTTAGATACAACATCGGGTGTTTCAGCTGATGGTGGTACTGGTTCTATTGATATGGAAACAGGTGAAATTCATGTAGAGTTGACTACACCTGGTCAATTTATAGGTACTACAGATTATATTGTTGCTGAATATAATTATACGATATTTAGATTTAGAATGGTATGGCCAGGATTGGCTGGGAATTATTTCAGAGTAAGGATAATTCCTGGAAGTGATGATTATCTTGTTCAGGCTGAAGCTAGGTGGACAAGATTTACAGTTATTGTAGAAGAGGATGTAAATTATGATGCAACAAATAGGTCATGGTCTATTGTAGAAACATGGGCAGATCTTGTATTTGATGATTCAGATGATCCTAATTATGTTGTTACAGTAATAAATGCTGATGGTGCTGGGTCTGATTATATCGAAGTAGTTGATTATGGAAACGGAATGAATCCTACAGCGCTTGCAGGAACACAAATTACGTCTGAGGATATTTCTGATACTCAATTACCACAAGGTAGTACTTCTACTCCTCCTGTAGCATATGACGGAACAATAAAGGCTTGGGAATATACATTGGCAAATGCGCCATTTGAGAAAACTTTGAATATGAATTTTCAAATGGCTGATGGACTAGTGTCTTTTACTGGAGCTGCTACATCAGATAATGCCGTTCTTACAGATTCTGGAGCAAATTTTACGGGTGGTGGGGCAGTAGATAATTTAGTTGGTAAAATTGTTGTAAACATATCAAAAGGAGCTTCTGCTGTTATTACAGCTAATACGGCTACAACAATTACAGGTATTTTAACAGGTGGTGCTGTTACATGGTTAATTGGTGATTTATATGCTGTTATTGAAGCATCAACAAAGATAGGGATAGGTACTGCTGATTCTGGTGGTGAAGAATCTGTAATATCACCTGGTAATGCATCAAATCCGGTTCAGATTGTTCCTGGTTCTGTTGTAATGGAATTGACTATTGCTGGTCCTGCAACTATTCATGTTATAGATGATGGTTCAGGTAATTTATGGGATGGTGTATCAGGTAAATTAGCTACTATTAATTATACGACTGGTCAAATTACTGGTGCAAGCCCTACAACTGATGATTTGATTACAATACAGGAAGTAGCGGCATGGTCAACTGATGTTACTGTTGTTGGGTCAGAAATAAAGTTTGGTTGTATATATGCAGTTCCAATTGCATTGGAGGATGATGCGGATGGGAATATGGTAATGTCAGATACTCAAGCAACTGGGTATCCTGCTAAGTTTTCGCTTAATCTTGTTTCTGGTGTAAATACTGTTAATTATACAACTGGTGTTGTTGATTTAACATGGAAAATTGAGGGTAATCCTTCTGCGGCACCAGTTGGAGCATATTCTCAAACAGCTGATTATTATACAAATCCATCTGATGAAATATCTACAGTATTAACGGGTGGGTCTGATGGAACGGCTGTTTCAAGTGATGATGTGGTTGGGCCATCTTTGGCGGTTGACCAGGAAGGTATATATGCTTTTGGAAAAGTGAATGCATTAATGCAACTTGTTGCTGCTGATTTTCAGACAGATACATATGTTGCTGATGCACTTATTACATATGCTGAATTGGTGAAGGATAAATTTGTTATTTTGACGGTTCCTCATGGTTTGACCTATCATGAAGCAGTTAATTGGAAAAAATTCCAATTGAATAAGAATACTTCATATGCTGCTCTTTATTATCCGCACATAAAAATTAAGGACCCTGTTAGTGGTGTAAATCAGGATATTCCTGTTGGAGGTCATATAGCTGGGGTTTACGCAAGAACAGATACAATGAAAAATGTTGGAGAAGCTCCTGCTGGAACTGAAAAAGGTGTTCTAAATTGGTCAACAGGTTTAGAAGTTGAACTTACTGATACACAGGTTGGGATTATATATAAAGAAAAGATTAATGCATTAGTTAGTTGGTCGCATACTGGACGGGTTGTATGGGGTGCTAGAACATTGGATATAGCTGGTGGTGAATGGCCATATATTCAAATGAGAAGACTCTTTATGTTTGTTGAGAAGTCAGTGTTTAATAGTACACATTTGCATATATTTAAAAATAATGGTTCATCTTTATGGAGTGCTATTAGGACACAAGTTGTATCGTTCTTATTGGGTCTTTATCAGTCAGGATATTTTGCTGGTAATAGTCCAGAAGAATCATTTTTTGTTATTTGTGACAGGTCAAATAATCCTCAGAATACAGTGGACCAAGGTCTTGTATTCTGTGATGTTGGGATTGCGCCTAATAAGCCGGCTGAATTCATTGTATTTCGTTTTCAACAGCGTTCTCTTACATCGTAGGAGTAAAACATGGGTAACATAAAAGTAATTCCTAATGTTCTTATTCATGAATTTTTGATAGGTGCGTCATTATCAGGTGTTGACCCAGTCGGTACAGAATATTCGTTTGATTATGACAATGAGTCAAGTGGTCCATTTGTTGTTGGTGATGCATTATCTTGGACTGGTGGAACAGGACTGTTAGCTGTATTGGTGGATAATGGAACTACTGGAAGTATGATTATTGTATTGACAAGTGGAATTGCACCTACTGATGGATTGACTATTACAGGAGCGCCATCTGGTGCTACTTGTGATGTTGATGGCATTGTTACATTAATAGGAGATTTTGATTCAGGAGAAACTGTTAGAAGGGGTCGTTATAGACGATATTATAATTTAGCAGATGGTGGATTGATTGATATAGATGAAACAATTGCTGTAGATGGTTTCAAAGTTAGAGATGTTTTGATTACTGCACCTGGTATTACTGCTGTTTCATTTTATATCGTTGATAGAGATTCTAAGTCTGTATTTGCTGGTAGTGAGACTCCTGTATCAGGAAACGCATTTAGGGAATGGAAGGATTTTGGGATTATTGTTGCTCCTGGTTGTAAGTTTAAAGTAGTTGGTACTGGTACATTGTCAGATGCTGGTAGAATAATGTTTATTTTAGAAAACGGATGGTCAGCAAGTATTTTTGATTTTGCTACATCTTTAGGTAGAGATAGTCGGCCTCCTGGAATGGCCAGACCATAAGGAGTTATTAAAATGCGAGCAGCTAATACAGATTTTATGCAAAATTTCAGGTATCATGTGGTTGCAAATAATGGTGAGGGTGACCCATTTCAACCTAGTGTGCAATCTGACCGTGATGGACATGATACAAATGGTCAAGCAGGATTTCAATCTGTTACAATTCCTGAATTGTCTGTTGAAGCAGCAGAATATAGGGAAGGTATTTTTAAGTGGACAGAAAAATATCCTGGACCACCTACTGTATCAGAATTGACTTTAATGAGAGGTATTACAAAACGTGATACTACATTCTATGATATGGTTATGGCATCTGTTGAAGGTGCGGAATATCGAGCAGATGTAATAATATATCATTATCAGAGGTCTGAGATGGATTTAGCTACATCAGCTACAGTTGGTGATGATATTCGTAGAATTGAATGTGGAGAATGTTTTGCTATTCGTGCTAAACCAAATGGAGATTTAGATTCTACAGCTGGAGATGTTTCATTAGGAGAGGTTGATTTAGCTGTTGAAAAATTTGTAGTGAAATATTCTTAATATTTTCGTTACGGTGTATAAATGGCCAGAAATCGTTTATTGGATTTTATGCAAACTCATAAATTTTGGCTATTTGATGTAGTTCCAAGTTTGTCACCTCCTTTTTGGGTTTTAGGAACACCATTTTTAGGTTTTTCAAGTATTACAGCACCGCAATATACCGCTGAAGTTGATAATATAAAACAGATCAATTCTATGTTTCGGAAATATGCTTATTCTGGAGGACAAGTTGATCCAATAGTATTAACAAGAGGTGTTCGTGGTTTTGATGATACTATGTGGGAATGGATGTATAGGGCAATAACTGGTTTAGAGGTTACAAATAGACATTTGTTATTGCTTCATTTTACGAATATTAGATTATCTGATAGTCCTTTTCCAAATGTGGCTGAAGGATTTCAATTTCCGTTGTCTGCTGGTATATTTCTTCCTGGTAAAGCGTGGCTTCTTTGGAATTCTATACCAACAAGGTATAAATCTGGGTCAGATTTTGATGGTAGAAGTGGTGAAGTTAGTTTGGCTGAATTAGAGATTCAGCCAGAAGCTATGACAGAATTTACATTGTTAGATCCAGTATAGAGTAATAAATATGGAATCTGAGACAACACCAATATTAACTAGAAAAGATATTATTGTGAGACTTATGAGGGTTTTACGCAAGAGTCTTGATAAGAGATTTATTGAAAGAGCTTTTATTTCTCCGGTTCCAAAATCTTTACCTGGTGGATATATAATGATGATGTTATCTCCATTATATAATAAAAAAGGAGATAATGTTGGTGAGATAAGAATTTATATTTATGTTCCATCAGATGAAAAAAATGCTATTGTTATTAGGGTGGAATGGACAAGAAATGCATTTAGTTTTTGGTACCGTTATGATACTAAATTATTGAATGAAGATGCTTTAATTACTAGTTTATATTCTGTAGTAAGAGATATGAAAAAATGGTTTTCCATAACAGCTGATGGTACAGTTAATATTTCATCGATGAATCATTTGTTTAGAAAAATAAAGAAAAATCCTGTTCGTGATAAAATTGGTAGGGTTGGAATGATAATTGGATGATTATGGTGCATCAAACTGAATTTTTATTAAGGAGTCGGTAAGATGACAAAATATTTAAATGATTTATCTAAATTTATTGATAATAAATCATTGATAGTTAAGGAAGAACAGGTTTTATCTAATAATGAAAAACGTATTTTTAGGGCATTGAAATCCATGGGCGAACGTGCAACAAAGGGACGAGACATTGATAGATATATTTTTGAAGTTGTACATAAAGGTGGAAGAGTGACACTAAGGATGCTTTTAGAAGGTAGACATGCTTTATCTATTGGTAATCATGTAGCGAAACGGTTTGTAAATATGAACGAACTCGAGTTCGTTGATGTCATAAGGACTAAAAAAGGTGCTAAAGTAGTATTGAGACCAATTGGAGGATAAAATGGGAAAGCTAAAAGAATTATCAGAGTGTTTAGATGATTTATTAAAAGTTGTTAAAAATAAAGAGGTAAAAAATCTTGATGATAAAAAAGATAAAGTTGAAAAAGATATTGAAGTTGATAAAGATAAAGATATTAAGGAATAGTTATGACTGCATCTAGTAATATTGCTGGTGTAATTAAGCCTATCGGGATTATAAGTAGAGGATTTTTGCCATGTTGTAGTGGTTGTATTTGTAAAATTGAAGAAATTCCAGTTAATAAAAAGAGGAATAAAAAGATTGGTGTGTATGAGATATTTAATATTGATGGTCATACTATGCTTGAAGAAGCAAGAGAAAAACGTCATATTGTGAACGGTAAACGTGGAATATGGCGCACAATAAGAGGAAAGCATTATTTTTTTCCGGATGATAAATCAGGTGTTATTCCTCCAATTAAGGGTTAATAATGGTTATTATGAAAGATATTATAGAGTCTAGTAGTTCAGAGATAATGGAAGGTCTTTCATATGGTGCTGCTGAGAAGTTAGCAGATAATATGATAAAAAATCCTAGAAGTGTAGCTATGTTGGATAGATATGGTGTTGAGGCACCTGAGGATATTACTAGATTGAAAGATGCTTTAGTTAAATTTCTAATAAATTATTTTAAGAGATAATAAAAAAATGATGTTTCACGTGAAACAGAGAAGATGTGTAAAATGAAGACTGTAAATGTTGTGAATTCTGATGATTTGAGGAAGAAAGTTTCTGATGTTGAGATATTTGGTAATCCAGATACTTTTCAGTTAATTTGTAAGGCAAGTTCCAAAAGTCAAGGATGGATGAAATCAACAAAAGCTATGGAGATTCCTGGAAAAGGATGTTTGATACAAGTTTCTACACAACAGGGTGATAATGTTGCAGAAGCTATTTGTTTTGTTCCAGATGTTGTTATTTTAGTTGATGATGAAAGTGGAAATAAAAAGATAGTGAAAAGATAATAATTGTGTTTTATGTTAAACACTTATTGATCCATTCAGTAACGAGAGCATCATAGATTTCACAGACATCGCATGGTTTAGTAAGAATATGTATATTGGGCATATCATATTTGAGTTTAGAGTTTGCTGTATATATTACGAAGGGTATTGTTGAATGTTGAACTATTTTTAGCCCATCTGCTTTTTTGGGACAATCCCAATCGCTAAGAATAATATCAAAATTTCCATTTTGAATGGCGATTAGACCATCATCACAGGAATGTTTAACCGTTATGTTTTTCCAAGTATTTTTCATAACTCTAGAAAGCATACGAGTGATTTGTTCATCATCATCAATGATTAGTAAATTTAGATTTTTCATTTTATTGTCTTTCTGTTTGGATTGTTGTTTCAACAAAATGGATAGTTAGTTTTATGATGTCTTCATGTGTTGGATTTTGTACCCACCAGTTGATTTCATTTTTGGCATATGCAAAACTGTTTGACCAACTAGGATGTTTTTGGGCTTCTTTGAATGATATTGATGTTTTCGGGAGTGACATTTATTTACCATGCGATAGGGATTGATTTTTTGCATGAATCACAAGGTTCAGTATTTGCTTTGGAAAGATGTGAATTCATAACATAAATAGCATTTCCTTCTTTTTCTAGTCGTTTAGCACATTCTGTACAATAGAGGTTACCTCTGTTGTCGACTATTCCTGTAATTGTATTATGTGGGTCATTTTTTTGATAGATATAAATTTCTGAGGCTTTCATTGTTTTTTCCTTTCTGTCGAAATCTTATCGACCATCTATATGAATATTAACATTACGATAAAGTTTGTCAACTTTTTTGATAAAAAAATGCAAAAGTGTTGATAATAATAGCAGAAAAGTGGTATTATTTACTCAAGTAGTGTTTTAGGAAGGTTGTTTTTATGCCAAGGTTGAATGTTGAAATAAAAAGTGGTGTATATAAGAGATTTCTTAACCAATGTAAAGAAGATGGAAGAAGTGTCAGTGATGTCGTTAGAGAATTGATTTTAGATTATACGGAGAGAAGGGTAAGAGAAAAGTTTAGGCTTACTAAGATAAAAGAGGAAAATGATGATTGATGAACAATTGAATGAGCAGAATGTTGAAATGAAAGAAGATAAAATTGTTTTAGATAAGACAAAAGGTCATGTTCTTGATATAGGGCCAGGTTGTATTATTATTGAGTTGCCAGCAGGATATATTCATGAGGATGGAGAGCTTCACGTTAATGCTGTATTGCGTGAGATGAAGGGGCCAGAAGAGGAGTTGTTAGCTAGTAAAGGACCCACAGTAACTAGAATAAATACTATTATTGGTAATTGTCTAGTTCAGATTGGTACGATTAGTGATAAATCATTATTAAGAAAAATAACAAATAATTTAACAGCTCAAGACAGAATGGCTATTCTTTTGGCTTTGCGTCGTGTATCACTTGGTGATTTTTATGATTGTAAAGTTACGTGTCCTGAATGTAATATAAGTCAACATGTAACTATTAATTTATCAGAAATTGAAATATCACCTATGCCAAATCGGATGGAAAGGGATATGACAGATACTCTTCCTAGCGGCAAAGAAGTAAAGTGGCATGTAATTAGGAGTGAAGATGAAGAATGGTTGGTAGAACAGAGAAAGAAGCAAAAGGATTTATTAACACTTCATTTATTATCTCGTATTGATTCTATTGAAGATGAAGAATTGGATAGAAAAAATAAATATAGAAAAGCGATTAATACGTTAATGGATTTATCTATTAGAGATAGGTCTGCATTAAGAGACCTTTTTGATAAAAAAGAAGATAATATAGACACTTTAGTTGAATTTGAATGTGAAAAATGTGGTCACCAATGGGAAGGAAAGCTTGATGTTGCTCAACCTACCTTTTTTTTCCCATCGGTCAAATTGGGGATTTAGAGGAAGAAATATTCTTTCTTATGGAAAGACAAGGGCAGAGTTATATTGATATTATGGATATGCCATATTCTCGTAGAAAACGGTTTGTAGATAAGAAGTATACGATGGATAGGTCAGCATCAAATGCAAATAAAAATAAGTCGATTAGTAGACCAAGGAGAAGGAGATAACGAACTCGAGTTCGTTAAATAAGCAAATGGGATTTCTTGGAATTGCGTTTGATATGGCTGCTGTTGATGCTGGTATGTCAGCAGGAATAAGTAATGCAGCTAAAAGTCTTCAGCAAATTAACGATAGGTTGGATGAACAAACTGAAGCTATAAGAAAAATAAAAAAAGAGGATTTTTTTGACGATATGGGTAAGGGTGCCGATGATGCATCTAAGAAAATAGGGAAATTAAGGTCTGTATTTGATAAAATCAGAGGATCTGTATTAAATTTTAACGTAGCTGATATTGCATCAAATATAAGAAGTTTAACAGGTGAAACTGGAAATTTAACAAATAGTTTAGAAGCAACAATGGTAAGTATGATTCAGACTACGAAGCCAATTGCTGCATCTTTAAATTTATCAGGAAAGGAGATGAGGAAGTTTGCTGGTCAAGCGGCAAGTATGGCCTATGGTATGAATACATCTGCTGATGCTGTTGCTGAGACAATGAAATCAATTTACGTAGCTAATAAGAGCGCAAAAGAGGCTATGGATGAATTGGGATTGTCTACAAAAGATTGGGTAAAAGTTGTTCAAACTACTAATGTTCCGATGGAAGAGTATTCTGCTATTCTAGGTGATATGACAACAAGTTGGAAAGCTTCACCTAAAGAAGCTGCAAGAATGCTTGATAATTTAATGGCAATAGGGAAGGTTGCTGGAACTGGAGTAGGAGCAGTAAGAAATGCAAAAACGCAATTAGATGAATTGGGAGATATATTTAAAACATTGCCTCCATCAATGGCTAGAACATCAGATGAAATAATTAGTTTAATGGAATCATCGGCTAAAATGTCTGGTGTTTTTAAAGAAATGGGAAGTACACAGGAAGAAGCTATAACAAAAGCAAATGCTGTAGCGAAGATGTTTGCAGATCAAGATGTGGCCATAAAAAAAGCTTTAGCTATTGGTGATGAGCGTGCTTTGATAGACAATCCATTGCTTAAATATTTAATGAGGCTTGGTATTGGTTTTGATGACGCTAGAAAAGTTATTTCAACAGGTAGTCGTGATGTAGTTGCTGGTATGAAGATGGTAAATAATGTTTATGCTCGTTTTGGAGATGATATATCACCACAGGTTCAAAGGGCATTATCTGGATTAGGAGGAGCATTAGGAGATGGGGCAGTTGGACTTTCATATTTAGCATCGAATACAGAACAAGGAACTGCTGCATTAGAAAAAATGTCAAAAGTTGCCGTTGATGGGTCTGGTGCGTTGAGAAAATTTGGAAAAGATGCTTATAGTTCTGGTTTAACATTACAAGAAACATATGACCGTGCAAAAGAGGCTTTTGATACTACAATTAGAAGTATAGCTAGGCAAAATGTAAGAGGTCTTGTAAAGAAACAAATTTCTGGAATGAGAGAAGCTGGTTTGGAGCTTAAAGCATTAGGGTCTGATAAAACATGGGGACCATGGATAAATGCTTTATCTCAATTTAAGCAAATGGGTATTGGTGGTTTATTTTCATCTTTGGCTGAATATACAGGTGTTGGAGCTAAGAATGCGGCAAAATTTGGTTCAAAATTTGGATTAATATTTGATACAGTAAAACAATTTGGAAGTGAACTTGCTCCAATAATGCATATGCTTGGAATGGCTGGCCCACTTGCTCCATTGCTTGCTGCTGGAGGTATTGGAGCTTTATTGTTTATGGATAATACTTCTGTAAGAAAAATACTTGGTCCATTTTATAATGTATTTAATGATTTAAAGAATAAAGTTGTTGAATTATGGAATAGATTTTCTTCTACGTTTGTTGGTGTTTGGACATTTCAAATTAAACCTAAAATAGTTGGATTTTGGAAAGAAGATATGAAACCAGCTATGATTAAATTTTGGAAAGAAGATTTTGTTCCTTTTTTGAAAGATTCTGCTCCTATAGTAGGCAGTGCAATGTGGGATGGTATTAAATGGGCTTGGAATAAATTAGGGGAGATTACAGGTGTTAGTGGTCAGGCTGGAGTTGTAGGTGGAGCAATGTTAGCTACATTGGGACCTGGAATGATTGGAGCTGGTACAAGTGCTGGAATAGCTTTTTTAAAAGCTGTAGCTGAACATCCTACTATTGCAGGAGGTACAGGTCTTGTTGCGTTGGCTGCTTATGCTGGGTGGAAAATGGCAGAATCTATATTCGGTCCAAAGTTTATTGCTGGTGCAGTAGCAGAAGCTGGGGTAATAGCTGGTGGAGATGAAGACAAGTTTGGAATGTATAAATTGGCATGGCAGAAAAAACCTGAAGAAATGGCAGGTCAATTAGCTAGATTAAGATCGGCACTTAAAGCAGAGAAGGAAAGTTGGTTTCCAGATAAAGATGATGTTAAAATTCTTGAAAAGGCAATATTTTTATTATCAGATGCTCAAAATGAACTTATTCTTGATAAAACAGAATCAAATGTTGAGAAATATACTTTGGGTGGTAAGACTACAGCAGAGCAATTTATAAATGGTCTGACATCAGGATTAGAAGAAGGTAGGCAATCTGTTGATGATGGACTTGATTTTATAACAGATGGAATGATAGCACATTCTCCTATAAAATCTGGTCCTCTTGCTGGTGAAGGAGAGTCTAACGCTGCATATCGTGGTGGTTATTTTACAATGGAACAATTTGCTCTTGGTATAACTGATAGTACAGATATAATTAAGAGAGCTATTGAAGAGACTCTTAATGATTCGGTTATATTGACTATTGATACGTATGCTCAAAAGATGAAAGAACTTGCAGAACAGAAGATGTTTTTAACATCTATTGCTAAAGCTATGGTTAAAGACCTTGGTGGAAAGATAGAGACTACAGTAGATGCAGATTCAGATATAAATGTGAAAAAGAATTTTGAAGCTGCAATGACTTTGCCAGGACTTGCTAGTGTTGTTTTAGCTGTATCTAATGAAGGAGCTATGACCAGGAAATTATTAAAAAGAATGCTTGACGAAAGTGTAAAACAAACAGTTATCATGAGTGGTGGTAGTACAAGTGTTTCTACTATTGGAGAGCGAACACCACCACCAGTTTGAGGGGTAATATATGGCAAAAGGTGTAGACCCTAATCCGAGAAAGAATTTATTAAAAGCTGGACCGTTTTCATATATGAATTTTATGCCTGAACAATTGATTTATGATAAGGAATTACAAGGATTGGTTAGATTTCGTGCAATGTTTGAAATGCCAAATTGGGATGGTGTTGAAAATGATGAATTTTTATATATTATAAGTAGTTCAGAAGAAAGGCTAGATAAAATTGCTGCTAGATTTTGGGGTATAGATAGACAAGAACTTTATTGGGTTATTGCAGCCAGAAATAGGTTAGATTTGCCAGATGTCGAATTGTACAAAGGACGTTCTATAAAAATTCCATCTAGAAGTTGGATAGATACATATTTATTACCTCAAACACAGGATTATATTGAGAGATGACGATTAGATTTATGGACCCTGTTGCACAGGTGATAATTAAAGATCATGAGAATGGTGAAGAATGGCATTGGGGAACACCATCACATCCCTTTTTGACTTCTCTTTCTATTTCATTAGAAGGGAATATGACTATAGGTGGGATAGTTATAGGTGTTGATATGCCGTATGATTATGCTTTAAAAGCGTTAGATGCTACTGAAACACCATTTAAACAGGGAAATTTGGTTAGATGTAGAATAGGATATGCATCTGGTGGGTGGACTGAGTGGGCTCATGGTGTTCTGCATGCTGGTGGTAAGGGATTATCAATGGGACCAGATGGTTTATCAGGGAGTTTAGAAGTAAATATTATTTCGATAAAACCATCTGGATATACAGTTTCTAATGACATATTAAAAGATGCTGGATATGATGCAGAAAAACTTTTTAGATTATTAGGGAAAGAAATAGGGTGTGAAGTTGAAATAACATCTAATGCTTCAAACAATTTAAATGCTTGGAAGTTGACTGAACCAAAAAGTATATCTTTTAAAAATAAATTTAATTTTTTTTCAGGATTACAAGGGAAGAGTGTATGGGAGATTCTTAGGTATATGTGTATAGAAAATGATTGTTCTTTTTTTATAAAAAAGACAAAAGGAGAAAGAACGATTATTATTTATACTGAAAAAGATTTAACTTCTGGCAATTTGAATGAGAACGATTATATAAATAAATATATATTAAGAGGTATTATTGACCCTTTAAATAATCAATATCCATGTTTTGGTTTTAGTCCTAAATCAGATGAAACAGTATGGTTAAATAGAGTACCTAGTGCTGCTGCAAGTGGTAGTAATGGAATAGGAATAGATTCTGAGACTGCTGAGGATGTTGAGTATGATGTAAAACCTGAAGACCAAGAAGATAAAAGAGATGGGAAACTCGAGAATACGGAACCACAAGATATAAAAGCTTCAGATGGATATGAAAAATACATAATAGATTCATTTAAGAGCGATGGCAAATTAGGTACATTTATGAGTGCCCCCATTTTGCCTTATGGAATAGAAGTATTCAAAAATCAGGTTAGAAAATTTCAACGTCAAGGTGATCCTGGATTTCATATTGAAATATCTACACTTGGTGTTCCTGATGAACAAGTTGGAAATCTTTGTCAATTATGGGGTGCTGGAGTATTATTCAATGGAACATTTTGTATAGAGAAAATGGTTCATTCTTGGAGTCCTGGTACTTGGGATATGACACTTAGTGTATATCGTAGAGGATATAAAGCTGTATCTGGAGAACAGAAAGAATCGGCTGGAGGTCAACTTCCAAAATGATGTGGATTGAATGGCTTAGGAATTATCTCGGAGATGTAACCAGGGGATTAGAACGGTTTTGTGGTAGATATTATGGAGTATATTTAGGAAGAGTCATTGATACGGCAGATCCTGATAATAGAGGTAGAATAAGGGCTACATGTCCAGCGATAAATATGCCTAAAGAAGAAAATGTACCAGCTGGATTTTGGATGTTACCTTGTCTTAATGGGCTTGGTGAGGATGCTGATGGAAAAATGACTGGAATGTTTCATCCTCCGGATGAGGGAACTTTAGTGTGGATTCAATTTGAATTTGGTGACCCAAGAAAACCTTTATATATTGGTGGTTGTTTAACAAAAAGAAAAGTTTCTGATACATTTGATTCTGATGATGCTGAAAATAAAGGGCCATCAAAGAGAGGAATAAGGACCAAGGCAGGTCATTTTTTGAGGTTCAATGATGATCCAGATAAGTTGGAAATTACAATTGCTAGAGGAGATGGTGAAGGAGAGCCAACATCTCAATTCATAAGTATGACTACTGAAGGTCATACATTGATAACTAATAGTAATGGGTCTTCATTATATATGAATGCTGAAGATAATGAAACTACACTTCAGACATTAGATTCTAATGGAAATGTATTATCGATGCTTTTTTTAGGTAATGATAAGATTACTTTGGCAACAAAATCTGGAGGTGCAATAGGTATAGATGGGAAAGATATTGTATTAACAGGTGATAATGTAATAGCTGATGCAAATAAACAATTTTCAGCAAATGCTGGAACAGTAATGCTTGGTAAGGGAGCATCTGAACCAGCGATAAGAGGGAATAAGTTTGCTACTGGTTGGGGAATAATACATCAGCATACATCTACAACACCTGGAAGTCCTACAACTTCAGGTGCAACACCTCCTGTATTGTTATATAATGAATTGAGCGACAAAGTATTTATAAGCTAAGTATATTATGAGTAAATGCAAGATATCATCATTGGCAATTTTAAAATTGGCAATTCCAATTCCTCAGCCACCATTTAGTTTTCCGTCAAAGCCGAAAATACCTGGAGTGCCTAAGATTCCAAATATACCTGGTGTGAACATTACAGTTAAGATTCCTGGTTTGGCGATACCTATTCCACAACCACCATTTAGTATGCCAGTTATACCGAAAATACCTGTGATACCTAATAAACCTAATATTCCAATGAAGAGTATTTCTATTAAATTAGCGATACCGATACCGCAACCTCCATTTGGTATGCCATCAAGACCAAAGGTTCCTGGGTTGCCTAGGTTGCCAGATTGTCCATTGGATTGAGTTGCGAACTCGAGTTCGTTACAATAGGATTGACATATGAGCATTGTAAATACGGTACCTTCTATTGATGATATAGATATTATAAAAACTTTAAAATTTCCGTTTCAACTTGGAAATGTTGGTTTTCCGGAAATGGAATCTCCGGATAGATATAGTTTTTCAAATATCGTTGCGTTAATTTTGACTGGATCAGGAGAACGGGTAATGAATGTTGATTTGGGGGTAAATATTCATGAATTTTTGTTTACAAATATGACACCAATTCAACAGGTTCGTCTATCGAGTATGGTATCAACTGCTATAGAAATTTTTATTCCATGGGTTAATGTTATTAGTGTAATTCCGAGTCAATTAAAGTATGATGATGGTGTGGGTTCTAAAATAACATTTGATATTACTTATTCTGTGGGTGGGCAAGATAGTAGTCAGCAGATAATTTATCCACCCACTGTGCAGGGGTATTGAAATGGCAGAAGATAAATATAATCCATTAGTACAAGACCAAAAATTTTTAAATGAAGTAAAACATGCTGCTCGTGATTTTGTTTCGATTGCGGATGATTTGCTTCGTAGATTAAAAATAGAATATGGTACCGTATATAATGATTATGCAAGTACTTCTCAGGGGATAATGTTGAGAGACCTTGTAGCATGGGCTTATGCTGCTTTAACATGGTACTTGGATAGGACTGCATCAGATTGTTTTTTATCTACAGCAAGGACCAGGAGCGCAGTAGAACGACTTGTAGAACAAATTGCATATAAGATGACACCTGCTTCTCCTGCTGGAACTACGTTGGTTTTGACTTTTCCTGGTGGAACTACATCAGGATTTATAATGAAAGATCGGTGGAGATTTCAAGGACCAAATGGATTAACTTTTGAGTCGTATGCTAAGATAATCCAATCGTCTGCTTTGTCAGAAGGGGCAACAATAAATGTAGATGTAAGACAGGGTGATACTCGTATATTGACTTATACAGCAGATGGGAATAAGAACCAAACATATAGATTAGCTAATGTATCATCAGATCGTTTTTTGGCTGTAGATACTACTGAGGTATGGGTTGATGGTCAATTATGGGAAGAGAAAGATTTTTTAGAGTTTGAAAAAACAAATCATTATGAAATAAGTTATTTGGCTAACCCTCCTATCGTTAGATTTGGGGATGGGTTGGCAGGTAATATTCCTTCAGTTGGTTCAGAAATAAAGATTCGTTTTTTGATTATTGATGGTCAAAAAGGAAATATAAAAAGCAATACAATTAAATCTTCTATTGATACGTTGACTATTAATGGTCAACCTGTTTTATTTGAAGTAAATAATCCATATAGAGCGGTTGGTGGTATAGACCCAGAAAGTGCAGAAAGTGCTAAGAAATTGGCTCCTTCTAGTTTTGCTGCACGTGGGGCAGCAATAACACAAAAAGATTATGAAGCTTTATCGAATAGTTTTGTTGATCCAGCATATGGAGCGGTTGCAAAATCATATGCTGTTAATCCTAGGAGTTATTATAGTGATGCAGTTTTTAATGGATTAGTTGTTGATATTCAGACATTATTGTTGAATTTTTCTTCTACAATTGGGGCAATGGAAGATTCTGTTGTTGCTGATGCTTCTTCATTAACAACAGTTTTGGCATCTATAATAGCATCTACTGATGGATTAGATACACTTAGACAACAGATATATGGATGGTCTGGGGTTGCTAATTCTGGAGCTTCTTCTGCTAGAAATTCTATGAATGAAGCAGCATCAAGGAGTTCTATAGCTGTAAATTTGGCAAATAATGCAATAAATACTGGTAATGATTTGGTTAGTTATATTCAAGGTGGAGGTAGTAATACTGATTATATATTGTCAAATATAAATAGTATGATTGTAGATATAACAGGTGCTCAGCAAGAAACAACACAGACATCTAGTGCTGCTTTATCAGCATCATCTGCAGTTGAGAATGCAATATTACCAAATATTAATAATATTATTGATGCTACAGATGATAGTGGATATGTGGATACATATATTCAGAATATAATTTCTCAGTCTTCTTCATTGTCATCTTTAATAGACAATATTCAAAGTACTTTGTCTTCTATAGATGGAAGTTTTGATTCTTTATATTCACAAGTTTATTCATTGATAATAGATATGCAAAATAGAATAGGTGATTTATTTTCAGATGATTGTTTGTCTAACTATGTACAAGTGCCTATTTTATCTTTTGATTTAGATGGAAATTACACATCTCCATCGATTGGGTTAAGGTTGGCATTACAAGATTATTTAGATGGAATAAAAGAGGTTACTCAAGTTGTTGAGGTTGTTGATGGATATCCTGTTTTAGTTTTGGCTGATATTTCTGTAAAAGTGAAGATTCTTGAATCATATGTTCCGTCTGAAGTTAGAGCTCAAATAGAATCTGTCGTTATAGGATTACTGAAAGGAAGAAATTTTAATCAACCATTATATTTGTCTGATTTATATGATGCGATAACTGAATCTTCTGCTGGAATTGATTTTGTAAATGTTTCTATAACTGGACCAACAGAATATTTATCTGATGGGAATTTAGTTCCAGACCAAAATCAAGTAATAATATTAGGTAATCTTATCATAAAAAATGAAAATAATGAGGTATTATAATGTCAGAAACATTAAGATATAAATCGCCAATTCCGGAATGGTACGCTGACTGGCAATCATGGCAACAAAGATTTGAAGATTATGCAAATGATATAGATTCAAATGTTTTTTCAAACATGGAAGGTATTAAATGTATATTTAATCAACTTCCTAATGCTAGAGTATATGATGATTCTGGAACGTATAAATTTGAAATGCTTTCAGATCTTATTTTGATTTCTAGAACTTATAATATGAAAATAATAGTTGATTCAGCAGATGATTTGGTTTTAATTCCGTATCATTTAATAGGGTTGACTTTTACTCCTGGTGCTGTTGAAGAAGTTACGACTGAATTTGAATTGTTTAATACTGCACCTGTTGATAATGATGTTCATATTTTTGGATATGTTACAGAAAATTATTCGATAAATTGGTTTAATGGTTCAGTTTTTGCTGATGGTGAAAGTTACAGAAGACTATTTTCATTTTTGGCTAGTACTGGTGCAGATACAAATAAAGTTAAGGTGTCAGTTGCTGATACAACAGAAGATTTTCTTACTAATAAAATAACAGCAGGTACTAATATAACACTTAATATACTTAATCCAGGTGGAGATGAGGAAATAGAAATAGTAGCTGCTAGTGGATATTGGAGCAGAAATGCATCTGCTCCACCATATTTGTATCCAACAACAGATACTGATACAGTTAGAGTTGGAGATGGGACAGTTTCAGGTCCTGGTATAGCATCAAAAACATATATCAATACAGGATTGAGATGGGATGTCACTGAGTCACTATCATATAACGATGAAGATAGTATATATTTTGTTGCTGATGGGAATAATGTTGCATCAATTTATTACAATAGTATTACATCAGAACAAGTATTTTCTTTTGTTGATGAAGCTACAAATGATAATGCAGCAATAAGAAAAAGAATGGTACCAGGTGCTGTATCAGATTTAGTTGTTTTTAATATTGAAGCAGAAGGAGGAGTAAATACAGATGGTTCTCAGTTGATTTTAAAATCAATGACTAATGATGATACATATAATCTTCAGACTTCTGTTGTTGAAATTGAAAGTATTGCTTCAGGGTTAGATGCTCTTTCTGTATTGAAGGCAAGTACTGGTGTTGCTGCAACATCTGGTACTGCTGAAGTTCAAATTTTAGCAGAGGGATATAAGAAAGTAAATTGTTTGATTAGAGCACAAGATTTGGCTGCAAATGATACAACTTCTTTAGTTATTTTATCTGATGGTGGGATACAATCAAATATTTCGATTAAAGCAGAAGGAACTACTATATCAAATGCAGAATTTGGTACAGATCCAAGTACTGGTTATGCATATACTGATTTGTTTGCTATATCAACAGATTCATTATCAAGTATGGAGATAATTTCACAATCTGGTGGTGGTGGAAATATTGATGCTGAACTTGATATAAAGGCATTAAATAATGGTGCAGATGCATATGATGATGCAACTGTAGTTGTTAGAAGTTATGCTGCTACTGGTTATGCATCTGTAATAATTGGTTCTCCAACTACTGAGGATGTTATATTATCTGTAAGTGATTCTGTATTTTTTAAATTTGCAGATGTAGATAAACTAGAGGTTTATCATTCTACTGATACAGTAGTATTTAGTACATTTGAACCAGATGATACTTTATCTGTATTAGAATTTAGTCATAAGAAATATGCTGGAACAAGTGAAGCTGCGATTGAATTTAATGTTATTGGTGATACTGGAACAGGTGGGTCTAGATTTACTATAAATAGTTATAATTATGAAACTACAGATAAAGCAGATATTGAGATTTATGCTAGTGGTGGTACTCCAAAAATTGATATTGTAGCAACTTCTACAGGTAGCGGATTAGCAGAAGCAAATTTATATGCTGATGGTAATGTAACTGGAGATGGTGAAGTTGATATATTGGCGACAAGTGCAGCATCTAATGCTACTGTTTATATTGCCGCAGAGGGAGGTGTTATTGGAATAGTGTACGTTGGATCGATATCAACAGATATAGTTGCTTTTACTGATGTATCTTCATCTGCTATTCATGGTGTATGGTCTGAAGATGCAATTCCTTTTTCTACTTCACCATCAGAATGGACAATGTACAATTCAAATTTTGGTGAAGTATCATTATTGGCTGCATTAAATGTGGCATATACTTCTGGTGGTGGTAGTGTATCTGAGCCTGCTGGACAGATTGTATATGGTACAGGAACTGGTGTTGATTCTTCTTCTATATTTATGTGGGATACTGTAAATAGTGTTTTTATAGTAGGTCATAATGGTACTAGACAGGCAACATCTTTAGATAGTAAGGCTGAAATTCAAGATGGAATAACATCAGGTAAGTGGACAAGTACCTTGTTAGATTCATCAACTTTATCATTTCTTAGAAGTTATAATGTTTCTGTGGGTTCTCATACTGCTGTTCCTACAGGTGGTTATCTTGGTGAGATTGATTTTTATGGATCTACAGGAAGTGCATGGGCTGAAGGTGCTCGCATTGTAGTTTCTGCTGCTAGTACTTTTTCTGGAACAAATTCTGGGTCTGATTTAAGTTTTTATATAACAGAAAAAACCACTACTACTCCAGCATTGGTTATGCGTCTTGATTCTAATGGATATCTTTCGATTACGGATTCATCTTCTGTTGAAGCAACGGCTGCACTTGAGATATTTGGTAATGGAGATAATACATATGATAATATACTAGCTTTGTCGTTTTTTAGTAATTATACAGGTGAACGACCGATGGTTAGGATAAGAAAATCTCAGACTGATACTATTGGGAATCATAGTGCTGTTTCTAATGGGTCAGCTTTAGGACAGATGAGTTTTGAAGCATCAAATGGAACATCATTTGAAAGTGCTGTTGAACTTAGGGTTGTTGCTACAAGTGCATGGTCTGGGTCATCAGAAGGAGCAAGATTAGAATTATGGCAATCTCTTGCTGGAGATACTGGTATTGAAAAATCGGTTGTAATTTACAGAGGTGATGAATTATTAACACCAGGTGGATATTCAACAGTACACATGCATATAGGTGATGATGGTGATCATGAATCACTTGCTGTAAGAGCTAATAATTTATTTGTATTTCAAGATGTTAATACTTTAGATGATTCTTATATGGGTGGTAATATTGTTGTTGGTGGTGGAAATGATTTTGATGGATCATATTTATCTAATTCTATAGTTGTTGGTGATTCTAATAGTTTCACTACTTGTTCAAATTTGATTTATAGAGGAAGTTCTAATACTATATCATCAGTTTATGATTCATTATTATTGTTAACTAGTACGGATCCAAGTAATGTTACAAAATCTATTGCTGTTTGTACTAGTTCTACATTTCAAAACTGTAGTGATACAATTGTTGTTGGTTATGCGCATACTTGTAAAAATAGTAGTTATAGTCTTATGACAGGTTATGAGTGTTATAGTGATTCGCATCTTGGTGTAGTTGTTAGAGGACAAAGGTCAAAGGCTGATTTTGATTATGGTGAATTTTTTACAGCTGGAAGACTTGATGGTTCTACATTAGGTAGTTCTCAAGCATTTAAAGCTATTCCAATGATGTATAGAACTACTGGTACTACACCAACGGTTCTTACTACTACTGGTTCTGGAACTACTTCTCCTTTAGTGATAGAAGAAGGATATCTATATTGTTTTGAATGTCGTTTAGTTGGTACAGCGCATGGGGCTACTGTTGATGCAATTGAGATTTGGGTTTGGGATGTTGAGGTGTGGAGGAATTCTGTTAATGATATACAATTTCATGAAACAGAGAGATATCATATTGCTTTAAGTGGTGGAGTTGGGAATGCAAGTTGGCAAAAAAATAATACGGACCATACATTAGAACTTGAGGTTCAAGGTACAGGTAGTGAAATTTTTGAAGTTGATTGGTTTGCTCATATATGGGGAGGGGTAAAAGTCCAGACTACTTATGATGAAATATATGGTGGGTAGTAATAATATGAGAGGTATTTGATGAATATATATTATATAAATTTAGATCGTTCAGAAGATAGAAGAGAAAAAATGGAGAAATCTTTTGAGCATGAAAAATTAATAAGAATATCCGCTATAGATGGTATGGAATGGGCTATTGAAGATACATTTGATAATAGAGGGTTTCCTGTATGGAATTTAGAATATCGTGATAAATTTGTTAACGAAGAGATATTGTTTGAAAATAGTATTCTTCCACCGACCCATGTTGCGTGTAATTTGAGCCATAGAAAAGCTATTAAGGAATTTTTAAATACTGATGATGAATGGGCTGTTATTATGGAGGATGATGTTGAACCATATGGAAAATTATTGAGAAATGGTGGAATAATTGAAGATTATTTAACTATTTATGATGGATTAGATGTGTTTTATTTATGTGGAACTAGACCTGATAGAAGAATTTGTGTTTTTAATGATGGTCAAATAAGAAAAATAAGAACATTAATGGGATATTGTTTGTCTAGAAAAGCTGCTGAATTATTTTTGAATTCAACTGTTCCTATGATGTGGCTTTCGGACCATCAGTTTCCAATTTGTTGTTTTGAAAGTTTATCAGGTATCATAGGTAATGGTATAGCAAAGGATCGGAAAATTGTTTTTAAAAACAAGGTATTATTTAAAGATAGGAAAGATGAAGAAGGTAATATTATAAGAAATGAAAAAATTAATATTTCTTTTGAAATGCCAGATAGACACAAGATTAGGTCTATAGGGTCTATATTGCCAGATGGTATTGAAAGTAAAGATAAAATAAAGGCTTTTGCTGATAATAGATATGGGTTGATAAGACATTCTGTTTTGTCTAAAAAATCGTTGCTTGGTCATAATGGTGAATGCGGAAGTGTATTTGATAATGGAAGAAAAAGAAAGGTTTTACAATGGATATAAGATATGCTGATATTGATGAATTATTGAAAGTTTTTAAGAAACTTGCTGCTACTATAGAAGTAATTCCACGCTGGGAAATTGCAAAAAGGATGAAAGTATTAAAATCTATAATGGAACCTGTTAATGAAGCAAGAAATTTGCCTGAATCAATAAAGGAATACAATACTAAACAGGAAAGGATATTTGAAAAATATGGTACGCCAGTACCTGCTCAAAATGGAGGAATAGGATATAGAATTGATGATTGGGGTCCTGTTAATGATGATATTTTAAAATTAAAAGAAGAAAATAAAGAAATTTTAGAACAGGAAATTAAAAGAAGAAAAGACATTGAATTTTTGCTTAATAAAGAGATTTCAGTTGATATTGAACCTATTGATTATGAATGGTGTGGGGAATTAATTAATGGGAATGACCTTGTTATGCTAATGGAATTTAATCTTGTTAATGACCCAAAAGATGATGAAGAAATTGAATCTGATAATGAAGCGAAGATTAGAAATATTAGAAATCAAAAAAAAAGATCTAGGAAGAAATGATTTCGTTATAAAAAGGAAGTAAAATATGGCCTTATTTTCTAGTACTATTAATAGTTCGAATATAAAATTTCGTTTTGCTGAAAAATATTCAAGTAGTGCGGCAAATATTCAGACGGGTATAAATCTTCCTGGAGTTTATCGTGGTGCAGAGATTTTGGAATCTGCTGGTGGTGCAGATACTTCTTTTAGAATTGCTGTTGGACCTGAGAATGATTCGTTGATTCTTCATCAAAATACAACTAATGGAATAGCTACAGTTGTGAGGATTGAATCATCTGTAATTATGGATATGAGTGCGCAATCATGGCCGATTCCTTCAGATATAGAATGGGTCGTTTATATGGTTGTTGATTATGAAGATAATGTAGTTACGACAGGTTCATTTGCGGTTGATATTCCAGTTAATGTTCCAACTGATGCTGTTATACTTGCTCATATATTTATGGAGTCTGGTGATACAAGTATACTTCAATCTAGGATTAGAATTGATGGTAGTTATAGAGATAAAGTGCTTGGCAAAAAAGGTATACTTATAAGGCGAAAAATTGAAAAAACTACTAGTAGTGCAACAAGGTTTCAACTTACAGGTAGGATATCATTTGTTGATAAAACGTATAATTGGTCTGGTAAGGTAAAGTTTTTGAGTGGAATTAGTTCAGATTTAGTTTTGGTTGGAAGCAATGGTGGTGAGATATCTGCTGGGTCATGGTATACACAAGAAACTGGTGGTAGTGCAATAACATTATCAGATTTGGATGAAGATGGTTGTTATACTAATCCATGGATTTCTATGTCATTTTTTGATGTTTCTGAATCTAGTTGGACTGGAACGTTTGCCGTTGTTTATTGGGAATTTGTAGAGTTTGAAGACTTTGATACTGATAATGCTATTGCTACAGATGTAAATTCACATGCAAATAGTGTTTATTGTAAACAAAATACGACATATGCTGATGCACAATTACCTTATGGTTCATTAACTAGTCAGATTAGTAGTTTATTATATCATATACAACAGAGGATTAAGAATATTCATCCAGATTCTGTTTCAAGTACATGGATTTTATTATGGAGGTCAAATAATGTTATATTTGATACTAATGTAGATAAGTATACCACATCAGTTTATTTTTCAAGTGAAGGTCTTCTTGTATGCAAAGGTGGGTATATAAGTGGTAGCACTGATTTTAAAACTAATGAATCTGGTCATTGTACAGTTATTTTTATAGATGATGACAAAATTTATAAGATGGTAAAATCATTTAGTGGTGCTGGAACTTCAGATATACGTTATGATGAGGCATGGGATTCTTGGGATAGATATTCATCTGGACTTAATAGATTTGGTACAAGTAATATTCAACGTCTTTTTGAGTTTGTTGAATGGGGTACTGCAGTTATGGATGCTTTGCCTGATGAAAGTGGGAGAGATTTTCGTTTAGAAATTCTTCGTTTGGCAGAACATATTCGTGTTTATTATACGAATCCTGATGATGGTGCATCCTTTGAAATTGCATGTGGTTGTTATTGGGATAATTCAGCTAGTTTATGGAGAAGAGTAGGGACACAAGCATTTAATAGTATATTATATTCTTTTAGTAGGTCTGGGTTTGTTCTTTTTAATAAAGATCGTAATGATGCAAATTGGACAACTGGTTGGAGTTCAACGGATTTTTCTGCATCATGGTCATTTTCAGAAGACACGGCTTTTTCACCGATTAAATTAGTTGGTTCAATAAAAGAGGAATGGGATGTAGATTTTAAAGTTGTTTTATCAGATGATTTGATAAAGGCAATGGGAAGATATTCAGGATGGGAAGGTGTTGAGAGAGGAAGGAAGCTTTTTTATAGAGGTGAAAGATTAATTGTACCTTCAACTGGTGATTTTTCAGTAGTAAAGAAAAGTGGTCTTAATGCAGATATAATAGTAAGCGCTCCTACTAGTTGGGGATTTACTGCTGGAGGTCTTATATATTTAGTTGATTCTTTGGAGGGTGCAGTTATTTATGAACTTCAAACTGATAGAATAAAACTTATTGGATGGAATTTAGGAATAGATCCTGGTTCTCATATTTGTTTGAGAGGTGATGGTGTTTATAAATCATGGTTAGTTAAAGAAGTTTATCAATTAGGTGGTGCAACAAATAATACATCATGTATAGTAGAAACAAATAGTGGACTTGATAACGTTCCTACTTCTATAGGTACAAAAAAAGCATATTATGTTTCTAATGAAGACCTAGGAAGTGAAGTAACAGCTGTTTATACTATAAAATTATTTGGATGATAAAACATGACAACACCTTTGAATTATTCTAGTGGAACCGGTTTTTTTGGTAAAGGATACTGGGGAAGAAAAGTATTTTGGTTAAATGTACCATCTCAATGGAGGAATTTAGACCAATATAATTATTTACAAATGTTGCTTAATACATGGGGGGATTTAGGTGAGGATTTACTTGAGAATATTTATATTTTACCAAAACAGAGAGACCCATATGAAGTTAGGACATTAAATACTAAGGTAAGATGGTTTTATGTAACAGAAGTATTTAATTACAATGATGCAGACAAAGGTAATGTTATTAGATTAATAGGTGAGAAAAATTCAGATAGATTACCAGGTTCTGATTTGTCATCAGCACCAAGTACTGATGAAGATATAATGTTAGAGCAATTTCCTTGGTATCCATATGAACCATTGGCAGATGTTGGTAGATTTTGGCAATTAAGATGGAATGATGCTAAGTATGAAGTTGTAAATGTTCGTGCTAGGAATTTTGACCAACCTGAAATATACGACCAGTATAATTCGTTAGCTAATGAAATATGGGTAAAAGGTGGTGATTTAACCTTATTATTCGATTATTTGACAGACCGTATATGGGATAGGTCGATAGATGATGACCCTATTCAAGGGACTGTTGATATAGGTATAACAGATGGTTCACAAAGGCCAAAGGTTCAGTTGCCAATTACACCAGTTAGGCTTGAAAACAGATGGTCAAGCCTTGTTCCTCCATCTACATTAATTGAGGCATCTACATTAAGAATTTATATTCCACTTGAAGGTGGTGGGACAAGAATTCTTTATGATTTACCTATGAATGAAAATATAGGTACTCTTAGGTCAGATAGTGGTGGAATAATAACTAGTACAGTTGTTGGTAATGTAAATTATTTATCTGGTGAAATAGATTTTGATTTATCTGTATTGGCTGAATTTTCATCACAGACAGCATTAAGCATAAAAGCAAAATATCAAGTTAGAGGGTATTTTATGAAGTTTAATGCACCCCCAAATATTAATTATTTGGCACAAGATTATGGATTTAAGAATGATGAAAATGATCCAGAAGAAGTACAAAGGTCAGTTATTGCAAATATAACAAAATTTTGGGGACTTAAATCTACTCAAGATTCATATCGAATTAGAGGAGAAATAAGTCTTTTTGAAGTCTATATGCAAGGTTTATACAAGATTTGTAGTGCTAACCTTGCAGCAAAATTGCCAAGTGGAAGTGTTTATGAAATAGGGTCAGGTCCAACTTTTTATACTGATGTAAGACCTATATTTATACGATATGATCATATATCTTCTGATGAGCTTTTCTATGATTATAATTCTGGAAGTCCAACATGGATACCGGTTGTAGATAATATATTAATTGCAATTGATGAATCTAGATGGGATGGTATGACGATAGGGCAGGCATATGCTGTAGATGTGACTCAGGGATATTATGCTCCAATATCAGAGGTTAATGCAGTTCTACGTGGGCCTGCAATTATTCAATCTGTTACACAGATTAGTAATGAAGAGCTTGAGGAAAGAAGGTGGGAGAATGGATATAGATATGAAATAGAAATGCGTAGATGTCAATATGATGCATTTAATATGATATTAAATTTGGATGGAATACAGAATCCAGAATTGTTTGCATTATCTGTGTATGAATATAATGCTGTTGGTCCACAATGGGGTATACCTCCAAATGTAAATGATATTTATTATTATATAGACCGTGAAGAATCTGCTTGGACATGGTCTTCTTCTCCATCGTCAGATACAAAAGAGGATATAGGAATCTGGACTGTTGATATTAGATTTGGAGTTGGTGTTTCTTCTCCTTTACAAGTATCTGATGATATTGCTGTTAGATATTTACCATTATCTGATAATATTGATTGTTGTTATTGTAGAGCTAGTAGTATGCGTGGTCAAATTAATGTTATTGAAGAAGCATATGATTTTTATGATACATACGAAAAAATAGAACATGCAATTACTAGGTTGAAAACAAAAATAAATGATATTATTCCTATACATACTAGAGTTATTCAATGGGAAGTTACCAGGCGTTTTCATGAACAATTTTATGGTGTTGAAAATGGTGCTACAGTTATTCATACATTAACTGGAGAGCAATTTTTAGATAATACAAGGGTTTTATTATCAGTTCAATATCGTGGAGATAGTGATTCTTTAGTATTGAATACTGATTTAGATTTTCGTTTATATAGTGAGGATACTGGTATTGTTTGGGAATTAACAAATTGGAATCCTGCTATACCTGCTGGAGATAATGAAACATGGGTGGAAGTTATTACAGATGAAGAAATTATTCTTCCTAGTGACCCATCAGATCCAGGACCACCTATTGTTCCTTTTTATGTATCTGTTCGTGCAATTGCTGGGTCTGCATCATCATATGGAGATGTTAAGTGGACATTTAAGGTGACAACTGAGGAGTGATTTATGCCGATAGGATTAATTACTGGTATTATAGATGCGATAATGAATGGACCAGAGGGTGGTCAGTATGCATCTTTAACAATTGCTGGTGTAGATCCAACTGACCCATCTAAAATATATAAAGCCGGAATAGATCCAGGAGATGATTTTGATTTTAGTGAAAGAGCACTTCAGTATTGGCCAGAAACTATACAGGATAGTATTGATATTGGATGGTCATTGAGAGATGTTGGAGGGGCATCTCATGCTCTTGCTCAATGGACATCAAACAATGGTAGAACAATTAGTTTTGATGTTCAATTATCTAGATTTATGATGCCTGTAAAAACTAGGTCAGCTAAAGAACAATTTTTATCATATTCAGATCCTGGTTCGAATCGATTAGAAGAACGCGATAATAGACCATATAATGTTGATATTAAAGAACAAGTTCATTTTTTAAGAGGTTTTTGTTATCCAACATATAAAAGTATTGAGAATATAAAAATAGCTTTTCCTCCTCCTGTAATGATTTTGAATATTCCTAATTTTGGTTTAAATGAGGCTGGTGGTGATGCGATTTTTTGTATAATGACAGGATGCGATGTTACTTATACATTGGCATTTCGTGATGGAACACCAAGGAGAGCAACTGTATCAATTACATTGAGACAAATTGTTCAAACAGCAAAAGGAATTATGTTTAAAGGATTCAAAGAGGCTCCTTCTAAATATTCTTTTGATGACAATGAAGAACTTGGTAAAAGTGCTGGTAGAGAAATTAATGGTATAGATCCATCGATGGTAAGATGAAGGTATAAAATAGATGGTTATGAAAGCTAAACATAGTAATAAGTTACAAAAAGGAGATGTTATAGAGCATATTGATATTGATAGTATGGATGGAATTGTTATGGTGTTATTCCCTGTTGAGACATGGCATAAAGTTCAGGAGATATCCAAAAAAGTTGGGATTGAAACTGGTGCTGTTATATCTGTAGCATTGGAATTGATGGAAGATAAAATATTGAAAAATGAGAAAAGTGATGGGTAATATAAAGAAATTTTTTGCTACAAAATTATTATGGAGGAGAAGAGGATTAGGATTTATACCTAATCCATATGATAAAAGAGATTTTGTTTATGATTATAAAAATAAAGGTGACGTTTTTCCTGAGACATCATCTCTTGAATTATATTCAGAAGTTGTTGACCAATTGAATACTTCTTCATGTGTTGGGAATGCATTAGCTGGTGCTATAAGAATTCTTGAAAATAAAAAGCAACATGAAAAAAATAATTATAAATATTCTTATCCGTCAAGAATGTTTTTATATTGGAATTCAAGAGCTTTACATGATGTTATTCCCTTAAAAGACGATGGTACATATATAAGGACATGTTGTAAAGGATTAATGAAATATGGCGTTCCTGATGAGATTGATTGGCCATTTATAAAAAATAAAGTTAACAGAAAACCTATATTTAATACTTGGATGAGAGCTGATGCTAGGAAAGGTGGAGAATATTTTGCTATTTTTGATTCAGGTAAATATAGAATTAATGCTATAATGACAGCAATTTGTGATGGTTATCCTGTGATTTTTGGTACACAGATTTCTGATTCTTTTATGTCTCCAATTGGTGATACTGTAATTTATAAACCAAAATTTTCAGATGTAATTGTTGGTAATCATTGTATGGTTATTGTTGGGTATAGAGTGGTTTCAAGTAATATACAGTTTAGGGTGATGAATAGTTGGGGTAAATATTGGAGAGATTATGGTTATTGTTGGTTAGATTCTGATTATGTTGCATCGAGTAAAAGCAGAGATTTTACTATTATTAAAGGATGGATGAATTTAGGATGAAAGTGTTTATTTTTATTGCTTCGATGATGTTTGTATCTTGGTGTAAGCCAAGTCCTATTGTTCCAGAACCTGGAGAAATAGATAGTGACATTGATACGTTTAATCTTGTTCCAGAAGCTTTTGATAGTGATGAGAGAAAGGATAAGACACCTTGTGAGAGAGCGTGTGATAATTTAAGAAGTATGGGTTGTGATGGCTCTGAGGGGTCTCCAGGACCAGATGAGGAGTTTGGTAATAGTGATGATGTGGCTTGTGAAGATGTTTGCGAAAGGATAATGGATGAAGGTGATTTTTCTATAGAACCTGAGTGTGTTGCTAAGGCAAAAAGTTGTGAAGAAGCAGATGAATGTGGGAAATGAAAACAGGAAAAATTGAATTTATACAATCATGTAGATTTGTGTTGGTAATTTCAGGTAAGGAATATGGTGTGTCAAGGATATCTGGAATTGGCATAGGACACGGAATGGAAAAAGGAGGATGTATATGTAATAATGTTATAATTGAATCAGCAATGAAGAAAGATGAAGAAGGTAATCTTTTTAATTCATTATTTTATGTTTTTAAAGAATACTTTAATGGTAATAATTTTGATATAAAATTGTATTTTATTAATATAGATGGTGGTAAAGAAAATTTTTCATTTTTATTACAAGGTTGTAAAATGTTAAATTATTTTGTTAATGATATTGATTCTGCTTGTAATGGTTGTTTTTTAGAAAGTATTGAAGTTATTCCTAGGGATTTGATATTAAGTAATGAATAGCGAACTCGAGTTCGCAAGAAGGAGGATGAGATGAAATTTTTTGTATTGTTGGTATTAGTTTTGTCGTTATTTGGATGCAACAAAACAGTTGTTAGGGATGCAGCTACTTACAAAGAGGAATTAGATTTTTTTGATGCTGCATCAGAAGAAGTGGTAACAAATGGAAAGGCGTTGATAACGAAAACATGTGAATGTGCAGAAATTGAAGGTGTAAAAGGATTTACAACTGCTGAATGTCAAAATCTTGCTGAAACTGTGCTTGTATTAGAGGCAAGAGTTAAGTATCATACTAATATGATGAGGTTTAACAGTGGCTTGACAGAAGAACGGCCATCAGAAGAACTTCCAGTAGTTCCTAATGTAAATACGTTGTGCAAGTAAGTTGAAAATGGAGAAATAAAATGGATAAATTTGAAGAGTTAATAAAAAGTATTATTAGAACATTAGGTGTTACTGGTGTTGTTGAGCTTGAAAAAGCACTTGATGATCTAAGGAATGAAGCAGATAAGCCATGGCAAAAGGCTATATTAAATATGGCTTGTGATTTACTTGCTAAACATGGTATTGACGGGATTAAGATGATTGAGTCATTAGTTGACAAGATTATTGATGGTGAAATACCAGATTTATCATTTGCTTCTTTAAAAGATCGTTCTGATTATTTGGCAGCAATTCAAAATATGGAAGCTGATGATAAGAAGAATGTAAAAGATTTTTTTAGAAAAATTGGCAACAGTCTTGGTATCATTGTTAAAGCAATTGTATCTGGTATCCTAGGTTCTATTTGACTATAACCATAGTTGTCTGTTACAAATAGTTGATAGTTGTTGTTTCACCAAAGGAGGCTAAAATGCCAGTAGGTGTTATAAAAGGACCAGAGTCTGAGGCTATATGGAAGAGAGCTAAAGAAGCAGCTCAAGAACAATATCCCGATTTGAAAAGAAAAGACAAGAATAGATTTTATGCTATTGTGATGACTATTTACAAGAATATGTGCACAAAACATAATTGTACACCTAAATCAGAATCTGATATGTCTATGATTTTGAACAGAATAGAGCTTTTTGAATCATACTCGGAAGAATCTAAGGAAAAAATTTTACCTAAGAATTATGTTGGTTGGCAATTACAAGAGCCTTTGAGTGAAGAAGAAAAGAAGATAACATCTAATGCTGTTAAGGATTTAAATAATGGCATGAGAGATGGAATGCGTGAATTAAAGAAATGGATGGAGAGTGCCAATATAGATATTAGTAAAAATGGTATATCAGAAGCAGGAGAAAAATTGTCAGAAGTTTGGGGTAAGTATATTAAGCCTGTTATTGAAAATGAGAAATATAAAAGTACTGGCATAAATGATGCAGAGCCAATTTATGAAGCTGGTCAAAGATTGATTGATTTTATAAAAGAATATTATGGTTTAACTGGATGGACTAGTTTAGGTGATTTTATCAATTGAGGGATAATAGGATGAGTCTTAGAGAATTAGCTGAATCAATTGATATTATATCTGAAAGTGCTGTTATTGAAAATGCTAAAACAAAAGGCATTGAGTATGGATATGCTATTAATTTTTTTGTTAAAGGAATATTACCTGATGGTTCGTCATGGGGTAAACCATTAGATTTAGGTTTTAGATATAATAATGACCCATATGTTAGTAGAGAAAGCATAAAAGATATAGATAATGGTAAGTTATATACGGCTCGTATTCGTTTTGCACCAGGGTCTAATGGTGGGTCAGGGATATCAATTGATTCATTTGCTTCTAATTATTTTTTTAATATGATTGGTACTGAACCTAAAATTATTAAGGTTATTGGTAAAGTTTTTAATGAAATTGCAAAGAAGAAATCTAGAAGTTTAAACGATTCGTTAATAAAGTGGTTGAAAGACCAAGATAGTTTTTTGTATCATATTGTAGGATGGGAAAATAGAGATAAATATAAAATTGATGATATAATGTTTAAATCTATTAGGTATGAAGATTCCATGATTGATCCTACAAGAAGTAAATGGCCATCAAGCAAAATAGAAATTTGGATTCCTGTTACTACAGATGTGATTGTAAATTTGAAAGACAAGTAAGGTGATTTGCATGAAAGATTTATTAGAAAGAATTGAAGCAAAATGGTATAAAGATGCAAAAAAAGCTGATAGAAAAGTTAAAGATGTATATTTTAATTTGGAAAGAATAGAAAAACAAGTTGGAATTATAAGAAGAACTATGGACCGTCAAAAACAATTTCCAGGCAAGAAAGATACTATGGCTGCTGTTGAAGATAGTGGTTCAAATGCAATGATGATGATAGAGTTTGCTAAAGATGTTTTAAACGACATTGTTGAGATAAATAGGTATAATGTTAGTAGTAGATAATTTGAAAGATAAAATTTTTGGAGGAAATAAATGACTTTATCCGTTAGTGACCAAGTTCCACCAGTAGGAACTAAATTGATAGTTAATGATGATGCTGATGAAACGTCTAATAATTCTGTAACTGGTGCAGCAGGCAGTATTTATCAGCTTGAAATTGATAATACGAACAATTCTGATAATCCTGCTTACTTGAAAATATATGACAATGCATCACCAGTTGTTGGGACAACAGCACCTGATTTTATTTTTAAGGCAGCGATTAGCCAAACTATGTCTCTAGCTGTTCCAAGTGGATTACCTTTTAATAATCTTTCATTTGCTGTAGTAGTATCTGGTGGAACAGCGGGTACTACTGGACCGACAAATCCAGTTATTGTAAGAATGGTTACATCATAAACGAACTCGAGTTCGTACCAAGGAGGATATTAAAAATGGGATGCAAGAAAAAAGGCAAGGGCGGAAAGAAAAAGAAATAAGTGTTTCACGTGAAACATTGAATATTAAGAGAGGAAGCAATGGATATATTTGAAAAAAAATGGTCTGCCGATGTTCCCATAAAATGGGAACCACCAGAAGGGTTTTTTGAGCAAAGTGCAGAAAAAATTGCTTCTGGATTAAAAGCAGCATCGGATGATTTACAAACAGCTATGGGTAGATTGAATTTCTATATCAATAGAGCTGGTAAAAATTTAAGTGATGAAGATAGAGGAAAGCTTGAGTCTGCAAAGAAAAAATTGAGCAAGATGTATGAAGATTCAGCACCAAGAATGAGTGATATTTTAGAGCGAATCGAGGAAAGCAAAGATAAATATTCAGTTAATATGGTAAAAGGAGCCATAAAAGATATTGAAAAGTTATTGAACAAATACGCTTCAATGAGTGAGTTTAATAGTGAAGATTTGAAAAAACTTATTTATGGATTATTGATAAAAACATCTTATATAAGTGATGAGTTAAGTATTTTGTTGTCATCTGGTAAGGATAAGAATAAATTTAAGAAAATTTCGAGTGATATTAAAAGTACAGCATTTGAAATAAAATAAAATAAAAAAACAAAGCAATTTAATATACAATTGCTAAAAGGAGGACAAAATGTCAGAAGTGCCGACAGGAAAAGAATTAAGAGTCGAGAAAGCTACCCCTTATGCTTCTCAAGTAATGAATGATTCCACCTATCCAGGGAAGTATGTGGATGATGCGTTGGACGGTGTACAGACAACAATAGGTTGTAGACTACGGACTGTTGTTGAAGATTTAGACCTTGTGTTAGTTGGTAAGGATGAGAAATCAGCTGCTTTGGGTGGGTCTGTATCTGATTATTGGGTTCCAGCGTTTGCTATAGTTAAGCTTAAATCAACTACTGGGTCTGCACCTGCTACACCAGCACAAATTTCAATAGGAACAGCATCTGCAGGTGTTCAAGTAATTGGTGCTACTGCCCTTACTGGTCTAACTACAGTAGGAGGTACGTTTATGATTTCTTTCACTGGAGCAAAAGTTGCAATTACTGCTAATTCTACAATTTATGTAAAGGTTACTACTGCTGAAAGCACTGCTACTACAGCAGTTGCTGATATTTATGTCTACGGTGAAATCCTCTAATCTTCTTTTTTGTATGAAAAAAGGTAAATAAAGTACGCAATTTTTTCTATTTGAAATCATTGGGTTTTTTAAGGTACGCAATTTTTTCACGCAAAAAGTATTCATTCTGAAAAAAGTATACAGCAAAAAAACTAATAATTTCGCGTTTTGAAAGTTGGCATGCGTAATGCAACCTATTGTTGGCAGTTGCTGACGAAAGGATGAGAAAGATGAAAATTGATTTAAGTGGAAGAAATTTGCGAGGGGCCATCTTGGAAGGGGCCAAACTGGAATGCGCCAACTTCGAAGAGGCCAATCTCGAAGGAGCCAATTTCGAAGGGGCCAACCTAAAATTGGCCAACTTTAAAGATGCCTTCCTCGAAGGGGCAAATCTCAAAGGGGCCAACCTCGAATGGGCAGATCTTGAAAGGGCAGATCTTGAAGGGGCTAACCTCGAAGGGGCCAACTTCAAAGGGGCCAATCTCAAAAGTGCCATCCTAAGAGGGGTCAACCTCGAAGGGGCCAACCTCGAAGGGGCCAAACTGGAATGGGCTTACCTCGAAGGAGCCAATCTCAAAGGGGCCAACTTCGAAGGGGCCAAACTGGAATGGGCTAACCTCGAAGGGGCTAACCTCGAAGGGGCTAACCTCGAAGGGGCCAACTTCGAAGGGGCCATCCTAAGAGGGGTCAACCTCGAAGGGGATAACCTCGAAGGGGCTTACCTTGAAGGGGCTTACCTTGAATAGGTAGAACCGACCCCCCCCCGCTCGTCACTCTGTGGCGGGCGGGTTGGCACGCGTAATGCAACCTATTGTTGGCAGTTGCAGACGAAAGGATAAATTATGAGTTATCAAAAAGGCGTTACGATATATTGTGACAATTTTATTGGCGAAGAAGAGAATCAGTGTTGTGCTTGTATTTCGACACCGTATTCTGATGTTAGGGGGGCGAGGTCATTTGCTAAAAAAAATGGATGGAAATGTGATGGAGAGTGGGATTATTGTCCACTCTGTAAGGAAGAACTAGAGAAAGACAATAACTAATATGGAAAAAAAGTATGAATGCATATTTTGTGGAGAAAAGATTTCAGAAGGATTTTTTTGTTCAGAGCAGTGCAAGAATTTAGCCATTTCTGAGGCTGAAGAGATAGACAAGTCTATAGAGTTTCTTTTTGGAAAAAAATCAAATTATTGTCAAAAAAAGCTCAATAGTATGTTGACAAACCATTTTTAAGGTCTTAAAATCAGTATAGATATTCAACAAGATGTTGAGAATGATACGTGGGAGACAATTATGGTTATAAAAAATAAATTTTCGAAACGTTGTGAATGTTGTGGAGAGCAAGTTGGCGTGGGTGACGGGTTTGCCTTTGTTAAAAATGGTACTTGGCATACAGTTTGCAAATCAACAGCTTGTCATCGAAAACTTGGCGTAAGTATGGACCAGAATAGAGATAATGTCCGTAAATTGACCGAGGATGGCAAGGTCATCATGGGGTATGACAAAAATGCTATTACGTTGCTCAGGTCTATGCCTGGGGCTCGATGGAATCCAGACGAAAAGCACTGGATAGTGAGTGTCAAGACTGAGGATTTGGACAGAGTTATCGAGATTGCTGACCAATTAAAACTCGATGTTCCTGATAGTATAAGGAATCGTGCTTCAGTCGGTACTGTAGATAGTCAAGAGGCTGAAAAACGAGCTGAACGTGTCAGGGTTGACGGAAGTCCTCTTTATGATTTTCAGCGTGATGGAGTTAGATTTCTTGCTCTCCATAATCATGCTTTGATGGCTGATGATATGGGGCTCGGGAAAACCGTTCAGGCTCTTGTTGCTATTCCTGAAAAATCAAGAGTTTTAGTTACTTGCCCTTCTGCTGTTAAATATAATTGGAGAGATGAAATTCAGCTTTGGAGACCAGATTATTCTATTAGGATAGTCAAGGGTAAAAAAGACGACAATATAGTTCCTAAAGAGGGGGAAATAGTAATTGTCAATTATGATATTCTTCCAAAATGGTTGATGCCTTCCATGGATAGTGGAAAAATAAACAGAAAGGGTGAACCAATTTTGGTTGCTGACATTCCAGAAGACAAACGTGCTGGTTTAAGTGAAACGATTGTTATTTTTGATGAAGGTCATCTTGCAAAAAATTACAAAGCCCAAAGGACACAGAAAGTTACACAATTGTCGAAAAATGTTGCCAAGGTTTGGGTTTTGACTGGTACTCCTCTGATGAATCGACCATTCGACCTGTGGGGTGTTTTGTGTGCGTTTGGAATGTATCCCTTGGGTGGATTTAACAAGTTTGTTAATCTTTTCAATGGTTCATGTAGTAAGTACGGTGGGTATGAGTTTGGACTTCCTACTCAGGAAGTTGTTGAGCGGATGAAGAAAGTCATGATTCGTAGACTCAAAAAAGATGTTCTTAAGGATCTACCTCCTAAAACATATCAGAGAATTGAGGTTGATTGTTCCAGTAGGTCTCTCAATAAGGAATTGAAAGAGCTTGCTCAAGAAATTGCTGATGCTCAAGGAATCAATTTTGATGCAGATGATTTTTCGATGCTTGACCTTGATACACTTCCTGATTTTAATGCTTTTTCTCGAGTAAGGGCTTTACTGGCTAAGTCTAAAATTCCAGCAATGCTTAATTTGGTTGAAGAGCATGAGGAAACTGATACGCCAGTTGTTGTTTTTTCTGCTCATAGAGCCCCTATAGATGAGTTGGCTAATCGTGATGGATGGGACGTAATAACCGGAGATACGTCTTCAGAGGATAGACAGGATGTTGTAAGGCGGTTTCAAGCTGGCGAATTGAAGGGTGTTGGTCTGACAATCAAGGCTGGGGGTGTTGGTCTTACTTTGACAAGGGCTTCTAATGCGATTTTTGTTGACCTTGACTGGACACCCTCTTGGAATATTCAGGCAGAGGACAGAATTTGCAGGATAGGTCAAAAGAGTAACAATGTGACTATCAAAAGGCTGGTCTCTTCTCATCCTCTTGATATTCACATTCAAAATATTATAGAGTACAAAGTCAAACTTGCCTATATGGCTCTTGATAATGATTATGTTTTCAAGGGTGGCCAAAAAGTTTCTAGTAAAAAGTCTGATTTTGTAGACATCAAAGAGGAGAGTGATGAAGAGCTCTCGGAAAGGATTCGTAAAGCTGAGTATGAAGCCAATCGAGAGTATTACTCTCAGAAAATCAGGAGAGTGGCTGAGCGGGAATCTGAGCGGGTTTCTCATGTGTCAGAGCCTGAACTAACCGAGGAAAGGAAGAGCCTACTGAGGGGCGCTCTAGGCCATCTGTGTAGTGTTTGCGATGGGGCTTTTCTGAGGGATGGAATGGGATTCAATAAGCCTGATGCTTGTATTGGTCATTGGATGAATTCTATAGATATGGAAACGGCTGAAGATGATATTTACAGAGTACTGGAAAGGATTCTTGTGAGATATCGAAAAACTCAACTTACGGGTAAGTTTGATGGAATTTGGAGTTAAATAATGAAAATCGATTTAAGTGAAAGAAATTTGCGAGGAGCCATTTTAGAAGGGATTGATTTGCGAGGGGCCAACCTAAAAGGGGTTTACCTTAAAGGGGCCAATCTCAAAGGGGCCAATCTCGAAGGAGTCAACCTTAAATGGGCCAATCTAAAAGGAGCCAACCTTAAAGGGTCCAATCTCGAATGGGCCATCCTCAAATGGGCCAACCTAAAAGGGGCCAATCTCGAAGGAGCCAACCTCAAAGGGGCCAACTTTAAAGATGCCAACCTAAAATTGGCCAACCTCAAATGGGCTAACCTAAAAGGAGCCAATCTTGAAGGAGCCAACCTTAAATTGGCCAACCTCAAAGGGGCTAACCTTGAAGGGGCCAAGCTCGAAGGGGCTAATTTCGAAGGGGCTAACCTCGAAGGGACTAAGAGATAAAAGATAAATATACTAAGTAGAGGAAAGATATTATGAAAAAGAAAAGATATCCGGAACCAACTATGCCTAAGCCTGATTTGGATCAAATTGAGAGATGGCTTTTTGATTTTATCGGGAGTCGTTCTGATTTGATTATTAAGGCAACAGATGGATGTGTAGTGGAACCTGATGGTATATGTCCACATGGATATCCATCGTGGTTATTGTATCTTGGGTACATATAGATAACGAACTCGAGTTCGTTTGAAATGGAGATGTAATGGATGTTTCTAAAATAATGATTGATACGATATATGAATCTATTAAGAAAGAATATGAAAAGACAAAAGCAGAATATGATGGAATTATGAGAGAGTTTTCAGATATTGAACGTGATTATGAATATGATACATTTAAAAGATATAATTATAATGAAGGTAAAATGACGGCTTTTGCAATAGCAATGGCTTTGATAGAAGGAATTACAGGAATAAGACATGAGAACTGATGAAGAAATTATAAGTAGAAGCAAGAAACTAAGTGAAAATTTGACGTTTTTACCATGGGCTATACAGTTATGGGCTTATTTATCATTCTCTAAGGCTAGAGAAGGATTAGGACTTTTTGAAGAATATGACGATGGAACAGGGTGGATAGTCTTTCATAGAGATTTTGAATCTATTAAAAATCGTCTTATAGATCATAAGACATTTATCAGAAGCAAATATAATGAAAATGCTCTTAAAGATAAGATATTAACTAATGATGGTACTATTGATATAATTAATAAATTTCATATTAAGGGATATTTTATTAATTGGTTATGGTTAATGGAAGATGATAATGGAATGGAAAAAGCAATAAAAACAAACAATCTTTATGATTTGTTTAGTTATTTGGATGAAAGATATGGATAGGAAATCATTGGAATATTTTTTATTTAAAAAAGTACTTGACAACTATATTTCAAATCATATATATTTCCTTTACATCAAAAAAGAGCTAAGATGATGGGGAGTCAAGAGTATATAGTGTTGACAAACTATTGGGTTGAAAAATGAATGATGAAAATGACAAAAAATTGATATATGAACTAGAAAGAATGAATGTTACATTGAATGATATTTTACATATTCTTTCGTTTAATGTTGATTGTGATGAAGTTGTTTGTGAACTTGATGGTCTTTATGAGAGAGTAGTTAATTTAAATCGTATCATTGATAATGATAAAAGAGGAAGATTGATTCGTATTAATCGTGAACTTAAAGCTAATTTATCTTCTATACAAGAGATTCTTGATAAAAATAAGGTTGACGAATAAATTTTAAGGTATTAGATTTTAAGTGGATAGTTGGCAAGATGCTGACAAGAAAGGCTGAATATGAAAATAGATGAATGTAGAGTTGTTTTTTCCATGAAATTGAATCCTAAAGTTGTTATAGAAGCAGCATCGAAATATCCTGATAGGACGGTATTACATGCTTTTTATTCTATGGGTATTTTGAATGTAGATGATATTAGGTTGAGAAAGGAGATGATTAAAGTTGAAAAAGGAAGAAATTTTTAGAGAAGTTGAAAGAATAGTTGATAATAAAAGAACAAATATGAAAATAGTATTTGAAGCTATAGAGAAGAAATTTTCAGATATTGCTATTGTGGCAGTTGATAAAAATAAAGATACTATTATTTTTGGGTTTGAATATATAGATGAACAGGATATGATTTTTAATTCAGATAATAGTATAGGAGGGTCGGTGGTTAATCATTGAATTTGGAGGATAATAATATGAATTTGAGAGAAGAACTTGAGGGTATTATTGAAGAAACTAGAAGGATATATGATGAATTTGTAAGAATTGATAATAAAAGGAAGGAATTGTTGAATAGATATTATTCAGCAAAATATAATATATGCATCGGAGAGAGTGAAGTATTTATGGCTAGAACAAACAAGAAGATAATTGTTAATGGATTTAGCCAGGATGGAAATATAGATGATAAACCAGATATTATAGGTAGGTTGAAACTTCCTTTCGGTTCAACAAAGGATAAAACGTTTTTGGCTGTTAATTGGGAAACAGTGAGTGAAAGGCGAGGTGAAAAAGAAGGTAATTTTAGGGAATCAGATTTTATTCCAGATATAAATGGTAATTTTTGATAGAATATTATTGTTTTTTTCTATATTTTGTTGACAAACTGCTTTTTGTTTATCATATTATATAATATGAAAAAGATCTCTCGAAAGATTCGGGGGAATGTAGTATTTTTGAAAAAAGGAGAGTTTGTTATGAAAAAGATTTCATGGGTTTTAATTTGTGTTTTTGTTTTTGCCTGTTCTGTGAAACCTGATAAGTTTTTTGATATTGATTCTGGATTAGGGACTGATTTCGATTATATGCATGAAAATACTGATGAAAATAAGTATGTAGATGCCGATGCTGATAGTGACACAGATAGTGATATCGATGCTGATGCTGATAGTGATGCTGACGCTGATACTGATACAGACACGGATAGTGATTCTGATACTGATACTGACAGTGATTCTGATACTGATTCAGACATAAATTATACTTGTATAAGTGAATGTTTGAGTCATTGTTCTTCTTTGGGTGGAATTCCATTAGATGGGACATGTCCAGATGGGTTAATGTGTTGTAATATTGATTATGTTGATGGGGATACTGATACAGACACTGATGCTGATGCTGACGCTGATGCTGACGCTGACGCTGACGCTGATACAGACACTGATGCTGACGCTGACGCTGATGCTGATGCTGATAGTGATGCAGACAGTGATGTCGATAATAATATAGACACAGATAGTGATATTTTAATAGATACTGAATATGATACGGAAGATGAAATATGCTGGGAAGGTGGATATGAATTTCCTAAAGATTCTGGGATATGTTGGTATTACAAACCAAATCTTGAGTGGGAGAAGTCAGATTGTTTGAATGTTTGCCGTAGTTTAGATTTGGAATATTCTGTTGAAACAGAAAATGTGATTAAGGAAAATTCAGAGAATTGTATATCTATAGTTCAGGGATTAGGTTTAGAAGGTGAAACTGGATATTGGTATGCTGAAATTGATTCTTGTGGAATAGGAGATCGTACATGGAATGTTGGAGCAGCTGGGTGTACATATCACAATGATTCTAGTGATATAGTTTTCCATCAGATACTTGTGGTTACTTGTAATGGTGGGGCAATCATGTCAAATCGTAGGTCAGTAGACCCTAGATTATGTGCCTGTAAATAGTATGGATATAATAGCAAAGTATAGGTTGATTAGAAAACTTAAGAATGTTGTTGAAAATGAAGGGTCGTCTTTGTCTGAAAGAGAGAATGCTAGACTTAGAATAATTGAAATAGAGAAAAAAATAAAAGAATATTCAGATTTAGTACAAAAAAAGGCAAAGGATAGAATGGGTCTGGATGTTTCAAGTGTCTATTTTAAAAAGCCTAACAAAAAGAATATTTTTTTAAATTTGAAAAAAAAGTTGGATGATGGATTTAGTATACCAGTTTTTCCTGTTGATTTAGCATTTGGATGGAATAGTGAATCGCTGGTTGAGGTATCTACTTATTTTGATGATATTAACAAGGTTATTTTGATGGAATGGAAATGTCCTTGTTGTGGTGGTCATGTAGAAAGAATTATTAATAAGAAACATAGAGCTAGATTGCTTGGAAAACCTGATGGAATTAAGAATTTTATTAATGGAATAAGACAAGGAGACATAAATCAATTATGTGATGAATGCTATGAAAGATATAGATGAAAGGTATGTGATATGTTGATTGATAATTATGATAAGGCTAATGATATTTTGGGTCCAAAAACAACTTCTGAAAAAGTATTAGTGTCTTCTTTGAAGACTATTGGTTTCGGTAGAGCGATGCAATTGGTTCAAATAAACTGGGGACTTCATAACGAATCTGGAAAATATTTATGTAAACCAGGTTCTGAGTTTGTGGTTGGACCATGTAGGGCTGGTGTTGTTGCATGTGGATGTGATAATCCGGTTGATTGTGAGTGGTGTGAGGGGTGTGGGTGGCTTACGAAAAAAGTGAAGAAGATGAAAGACGCAATTAGTATAGTTAAAAGATGCAATTAATATGGTGAAAAATGTCAATACGAAAAAAAGATATAGGAAAAATTGATTTAAGATTTTTTTCGTTGTTGTTTATAATAAGTGGGGCAGAACTTTTTGAATTCAATTTTGATGAATCAATAGATGGATTATTGTTTTTATTTTCGATTGCTATGATTGGAATTGAATTGATTTGGAGGTTAATTAGAAAGATTATATTATATAGAGATAGGACTATTTTAAAGGTTGTTGAAGATACGGATAGATATTTGAGTGATGAATAGATATTGGACCATACAAAGTTGATAAAGTGTTGTTGAATGAAAAATTTTTAAAAATAAATTGAAGGCCAGAAAGATGGGGGGGCGTTTCGTCCCCCCATCGAAAAAGAAGATGAAGAAGACAAGGGGGTCGTGAAACGCGACACCCTTGAAGAAGAAAAGATGAGAAGATGATGGATGATAAGATGAAAAATGAAGGAGAGAAGATGCAAGAGATAGTGAGTCAAGTTTTTGATTTTGAGGATAAGCCGATTACTACTTTTACTTATGAAGGTAGACCATGTTGGATAGCAAAAGAGATAGGAGATATTCTTGGATATGCTGGAGATGGGAAAAGATTAGTAAATAATATTTCTGAAAAATGGTCTAATGAATTCGTTGATGGAGATGATTATGTTATTTTGGAAGGCAAAAAACTTAAGTTATTTAAGGAGTTTATAAAAACAGGCACCGATTCGGTGCCCGTTTTAAAAGGGTCTCAAGCAATGCTTTTGTTTGAGACTGGAATGCATGGCGTTTGTTTATTGAGTCGTAAACCAGTTGGTGTAAGACTTAGAAGATGGTTAAGAAATGATATTTTGCCAAAGCTTGCAAGTGGACAGGATATTATTAACAAAGAAGAGGTGAAGAAGGGAGTTTGGATACCAGAGATGTCGTCAGAAGCTCTTGAAGTACTGCTGAGAGAGAGGAAGGGGCGTGAGCTTGCCGAGAAAGAGAGAGATGGTGCTATAGTATTAGCGAGGGAGCAGACAAAGAGGATAATGAATGTAGAAGAGAAGATGCATGAGATGCAAGAGGAAGCAGCTCATGGAAGGGCGATGATGGCAAGAAAGGGAGGGATAAGTATTGGTGAGTTTGCAGACTTTGTTAAGGTTGGAGGAGTTAGAATTAGTCAGAATAGGATGTTTGAACTTTTGAGGGGTTTTGGTTTTTTGATTGATGGAAGAGATAAAGGTTATAAGCGTAGGCGTCATAATAGACCCAAAGCTGAGTGTATTGATAGAGGTTGGTTTGAGATAGAGGCTAAAGTTGGTAGTGATGGTTATGTAAGGGATGGGATTACGCTGATATATACTTTAGGTGAGAAGGAAGTGGTTAATATGATGATTAAATATCCCTTATTTAAAGGTGAGGTTATTGAGTATATTGAACGTATAGGTGGCAGAAGGATAGTTAGGCGATATACTGGTATAGGTTCTGGAGAACAAACAACATTGCCTTTTTAATAATAAAGATGAATAGGGTAATATTCACCAATTGTTTGATTTTGCGGATGACCCACTTAAGGAAAAATAATGAAAAAGAATGAAGAAAATGTGGAGATGGAAGTACTTGAGTTGTCTCCTGAAGATTCACTTATTTTTGCAGAAGCCATATTGAATCCAAGAGAGCCATCTGAGGTTTTGAGACGAGATTTTGAGTTTTACAAAAAGATGGTAATTAGTGATCAGGATGATATAGGTGAAACGAACTCGAGTTCGCCAAAAAAAATGGTTGACGGAAGTTTAAAATAGTTGACAAACTGGTTGTTACGTGGTTATATAAGGCATAACTAATTGGTTAGTTGTATACAAAGAGGAGATAAAAGATGAATGTTTTTTTAGTTTTTGAGATGGTTCCTGAAGATATGAAAGCATATTTTATTCAGAATGTATCTGATGAAGACCTTGATATTCTAGATAAAGCAAATGGTAAATATATAAATACAGATGAAGATTCTCAAGCAGTATCAGAGATTTTAGATTTTGTTTCTGAAGACAAGTATTGTGAAAATCCAGGTAAGGATACTAACGGTAAATGGTTGAAATATGAAGTAAAATATTCAGGGAAGAAAGGACCCTTTTTTGATGCTAGTGAATATCGTATTGATAGAGTTTATATATGTGGAATGATAATGTGATAGATTATGAAGTTTTAAACAAAAAAGAATAATTATGAAAAAAATAATAGCATTTATTGTAGGGTTAATAATTTTATCATTGATTGTTGTTATATTTATATTTTTTATAAGTAAAGCAAATATTAGTGTTGAATGTTCAATGAATGGGTTTGGAGATGGAACATGTAATTTTACAAATACTGGAACATCGAGTGGTACTATATGTGGTACTGTAGAAGTTATGCGTGATACAAAAATACTTGAATCTTCAAAATTTTGTAGCGGAGAAATTAAAGTTAGAAGTACAAATCAATTAGAGTTTATTGTTTCTGGAGTGCATGATTTATGCGGTCATCCATGGGTTAACAATTGTGATATGTCTTTTTATAAAGATGATACTAAAAAAATAGTAAGATATATTAAAGCATTTAAGAATAAATACGGTGAGTTTTATGAAGGATTAATGGTTGGAGATGAAGATACTGCTATTTTACGTAATTTATTAAAAAAAGAAGAAAAAGATTTAATGTTATTTAATATTGAAAATGATATGCAAAAAGATAATAGAAGGATAAAAAAAATAATAATACAGCGTTTAAAAGAGACAATAATAGAGCAAGAATATAATAAATATTCAGGTGAATCCAAGTGAACTAATCAGAAAATAATTGTGTATTTGTGGTGTAAATAAGATATAGTTGTGAATAAAGTTGTGAATAAGTGTCGAGTGGTCAGAGTATAGAATCATGGCGACTGGTGCTGTATTATTGAATAAATTGTACACTACGTTTTATTTTTTCTAGATATAAGTAATTTTGCGAACTCGAGTTCGCTATAATATTTTGTTGAAATATTAAAAAAACAGTTGACAAAAATTTGTCAATCTATATTACACTAGAACAAGGAGAGGATATATATAGAATATATATGTTCTAGATAGGTGGGAGATTGACATGGTTAATGAGTTAAAAGATAAGAAAATAAGTATTTTAGATGAGATAAGTTCTTTTTTAGACATATTGAAAGAGAATGTTTCTGCGGATGTTTGTGAGTATATTAATGGTCGTTTGATGAAGTTAAAGGCTGAATTAGACAATGTTGAATTTCTTTTGAAAGAGGCATGTGTTACAAATAATTACAGTGTAGCAAGAAAAAGTTCAGGTTTTGTTTATCTAAATGTTTATGGTTGATTTTTGTTGACAAACAGATTTTAAGCGATAGAATAGGAATATAGATACTCAGCAAGATGCTGATGAAAGGAGAAATAAAAATGATTTTGAAATGCAATTGTAATTGTAAAAATGATTATCAGGATGAGCGATATGGTACAGGGAATAGAGTGCATAATCCTATAAAGGTTTCAGGTACTCAGTCGCCACAATATAGATGTACAGTATGCCTTTCAATAAGAGGCAAGACTGGAGAACCCAAGAAGCCTGTCTAAGGATGGTTTGAAGAGAGAAAGACATAATTTAGATTGTAGATGCGGAGTAGACATGAGTAATGTTATTCGGTATTCGAAAAAGATAGAGTCGGACAAAAGAAAGGCAAAACAATTTTATGATTCATTGAATCATGAACAGATAGAGGAAGTAGGAGACACTATCATACTTGGCGGAAAGTTTGATTGGCTTGATTTTGATATGGATGAGCCATCTTCAGTTTTCAAAGGCGAATTTTTTAAATTGGTTGAAGAGTACTGTCAGTACGGAGAAAATTTTTAGGAGACAAGACTGGATAACCTAAGAAGCCTATTTAGGAAGTCTAAGGAGAGTTAGATATGAATCCATATATGGAAGAGTCAACAATTAAAGAGTTATGGTGTGATTATTGTTTGGAGACAACAGACCATGAATGGATTAATGGAAGATGGGTTTGTGTAAATAGTTTTAAACATGACGATATATGTGAAAAACGTAACAGAGAATATGTGTTGCAACTTGCTTATGATAGAGGATTAAGGGCGAATACTTTTGCTACTAACGATGAATTGTCTATTTTGGGATATGCAAGAGAATGGGATAGAGGCTTTAAAGAGAGAAAGACAGGAGTTAGATTATAGATGCGGAGTAGAGCAGTGGTAGCTCGCTGGTTTCATACGCCAGGTCAGTCAAGGGTTCGAATCCCTTCTCCGCAAAAATTTAGTTTAAGCCGATGTAACTTAATGGTAGAGTAACTGACCTGTAATCAGTTTGTTGGAGGTTCAAGTCCTTTCATCGGCTCTAGGAGGTATTGATTATTATCATGTTATTAGAACCTGGTTCAGTTGCTTTTGTGATAAGTAGTGATTATGTATATGGTGGTTATCCTGTAGTTGTTGTTGAAGAAGATACTAGTAGAGAAAATTGTTTTGTTGTAAGGAAAAAAATTGGTTCAATACGGTATAATCAAGTCGTTTCTAGAGATATTCTTAGAGGGTTATCTTCTGATGAGGTAGAGAAATATAAAGAAGATTTGGATTTTTTAAACATGTCGCTTCAAAAGGAGTGTGGATTGAAATAAATAGTAATAAATAGTCGCCATTAGCTCAACGGTTAGAGCGTTCGCCTTATAAGCGAGTGACCGAGGTTCAAATCCTTGATGGCGAACAGGAGGTCCCTTGGTAGCCTACCCCCAATACCTCACGGTCAATCATAATTTGGGTAGGCAATATGGGGCTGTGGTCTAACGGTTAGGATGCAAGATTGTCGATCTTGTCGGTGAGGGTTCGAATCCCTTCAGTCCCGCTAAGGAGATAAAATAAAATTACTAGAGATTATTATGATGATGGAATGAGAGATGGACGTGGTGATTCATGGCGGAATGGAAGTGAAGAATATCCAGAATCGGATGGTGATAGATATTCATACCGGACTGGGTATGAAGATGGTGAACGTTGTAGAAAATGGGAAGAAGAAGATTATTATTGATTGTCATGAAGATATACCACCCTGTTTAGGATATAAGATATTTTCTATAAATGGCGATGATTATGATTGTGAATATGGTGTTACTTGGGGATGTGAAGAGTGTTTGTGTAATTGGGATATAGGTGGTTGGAAAGATCCGAGAACGCCAGAAAAATATGATGAAGAAATATAAAGCGGGGACATTGGCAAGGGGAGAGGATGAAGAGGATTCAGGAATAGGAGGTGTATTATGAAACGTTGCTGGTAATAGGCAACAAAAGGGCGATTGAGTCAAATAGTTTATATCATGGTGATATAAACATATGAAATAAACAAAATAAAAGAACATAAAGACTGAAAAAACCGACAATGGTTTTGTTCAGTAAATCATAGTGTCGGTAAACAAGAACAAGTTGATTCAATCGTCATTTAGAATAATTCGTTTTTTGCGATTTATATAGTTGAAAAAAGAAAGGATGAAAAGATGAATGTAGACAAAGAAATTATTGAGAAAGTTGCCAGGAAAGCACATGATATGTGGAAATTTTTTACAGAGCTTGTGTCTGATGAAAAAGTTCCTGGTTGGGAGTTGGCAGAAGATTGGCAGAGAGAGTCAGCAATTAGCAATGTAAAGGCTGTTATAATGGGTACTGATTCTGATCCAAAGGCAGAACATGAAAGATGGTGCAAGGAAAAGGAAGAGGCTGGGTGGGCATATGGACCAGTAAAAGATGGAGTATTGAAGACTCATCCATGTTTGGTGGATTTTGATAAACTTCCAGCATGCAAGCAAGGATTGGATTCAATTCTTCATTGGACAATTAAGAGTGCTTTAGAACAGGAAGGTATTTCGCTTCCTTAAAAGGAGTGTGGATTGAAATGAGTAGCTGGGTTCCCTAGTGGCAAAGGGATTAGGTTTTGGCCCTAATGCGAAAGCTTCGTGAGTTCGAATCTCACCCCAGCTTCTGAGATGATAATGAAGAAAAAAAGGCATATTCCTGTTTTAGGTATTGATAAGTTATATGAAATGCATACTGGTTCGTTGTTGAGTCGTTTGCAGGCATTAAGAGAATGTAATGAGACAAGAAATGATGGTGATGATATAGTATTTGATAATGTAATTGTTTCTAAAGATGAAGAAAAGTGGAAAGTTGCATATAGACAGGTGAAAGAAGTTTTAGCAGGAAGAGAACATTATCAAAAGAAAACAAGACGGATGAGGTAGATTTAATGAATACTAAAAATGAAAATAGATCTGTTAGTTTTAAATTGGGTATTGGTATATTTTTTATGCCAATTATATTTGCATGGTGGACATTGCGTAATGGTCATTCAAAGAAAGCAAGAATTATATCTTTTGTTTGGATGATTGTTACAATTATAACTATGATTAGTGATAGTAATAAAAATAATAATCAAGTAATATCTGAAATAAATGATTCAAAATTGATTGAAACAGTTATTGATTCAGAGTCTAAATCAGATGTTAATGTTGAAAAAATACATAATCATAAGTTAGGAGAACAGTTTCAGATAGGAGGATTTTCTTATATTATTAATGATATTGAAGCTGTGAAATCAATTGGAAAAAGATTTTTAAAAGAAAAAGCAGGAGAAGATGCAATTTTCTTGGTGGTTAGTTATACAATTGAGAATATCGGTAAAGAAACTGAAACTGTGATGTCTGATGATCTTAAAATTGTTGATAATCAAGAACGAATTTTTAGACCATCTTCAAAAGGAAATACTGCGTTATCTATGGTTGATGAATCAAAAGATTATATTTTAAGTGAGATTCAACCTGGTATTAAGAAAAATATGTTAACTGTTTTTGAGATACCGATATCTGTGGCAAGGGAAGGGGTAAAACTTATTATTCCTGAAAAAGGATTGTTTGGTACAAAACAGGTAGAAATATTGCTTCCGAAAGTAAGCAATGATTGATTATAGATTTTTAATGGATGGTTGCCCGAGTGGAAAAGGGAGGAGACTTTTAATCTCCTGCGAAAGCTTCGAGGGTTCAAATCCCTCACCATCCTCAAATGGGGTTTGTAGGTGCTCTATTGAGTTTAATATCCCTATGCATAAAGTGGGACCCTGAGATGCAGAAAACCTACGTTTTTTATGGAGCGTTCGTCTAGCGGTTTAGGATCTTGGACTTTCAATCCAAAGACATTGGGTTCAACTCCCATACGCTCTAAATTTTTAAAATTTTGATTATGGTTTATAATAAAAAATCAAGAATAAGGTGTTTTTTAGAAGGGTTTGCTTGTGTGTTTGATTTATTTGGTGTGCTAGGTCCAGATGTTCCTGATTTGGGTGAAGACGGATTTGAAAAAGATATTAAAGCTATTGCTAGTGATTGGCAAGCTGTAGGTGATGATTTTAGGCGAGCAATGAAACATTATAGTTGAGGAGTTGTTGTTATGGTAGAAAGAAGAAATTTATCTGGTGTTTTTTTTAGGCAAAGGAATGAAGAAACAGGCGAATATGAAAACGTTTGTTTTGAAGAATTGAGAAAACAGGAAAAGAAACGTGTGTTGGAAACACACACACTAGAATGGAAAGATATGATGATAATGAGATTGTGTGATACATTGAATAAAATAGGTGATCAGTTTAATATAGCTAAAGAATAATTTTACTGAGCATGTTGTGTGGACAGACTAGGGCTTTCAATCCCAAAGTTGTGAGTTCGACTCTCACCATGCTCAAAAAGAAATATTGACATAGAATAATGAATGATTAGGATAGAGATATGAATTGGTTTACGTGAATATATAAGTGCTAGAAGTCCACCAAGATGGTCTTTCGTTGATGTTGTAAGTGTTGATTTACAAAAAAGGAGAAAGACCATGGACATTGAAGAACGTACGATACATTTAAAAATAAAGATAAAGTCACTTGCTGATGAAGCTAGGACGATAAGGAAAGAAGCGAACAAAACTAATGGAATGGTGAAGTGGAATTTGAATGAACATAGAACAAAAGTAGTAAGACCACATACAAGGCATAATTTGCTTGCTTATGGTATTCTTATTGGTACACCATATGAAATTATGGAGAAGAAGTGTCATGAATCACCTAAGTTTTCTGAGGTGTCAAAGATAGCAAAAAGATTTGGTGCTAAAGAAGAAACCATTTCTGAGTGGATAGAAAGGGCAAATTCTTATTTAGTTCCTGTTGGAAAAGTGGCATAATAGGTTTTGTCATGGGTCCTAGGTCACTATTAACTAATGATGCACTTGGTGGCCTAGGATTTTTAATTTTATGGAATATATTTACGAAAAAGATGGTATGGGTGGGGAAAAAAAGAGAAAAGCGGTTCGAAGAAATTGTGAAAATTGTGGGAAATCATTTTTAGTTGCTATTCGCTTTATTATTAAAGGTAAAGGAAATTATTGTTGTAAAGATTGTGCAAATGAGGCTCAACGAGAAAAGATATCTAATAGAGTTACTTTAATTTGTTCTAATTGTGGAGTGCATTTTGACCGTGTAAAAAGTAAATTGTATAATTCTAAATCTGGACTATATTTTTGTTCTAGACAATGTAAAGATATTGGTCAGCGTATTGATAGCGGATTATATGATGTTCATCCTTCACATTATGGAAATGGAGAAAGGAATTATCGTAAAATTGCTTTCAGAGTCTATAAAAAAATATGTGCATGTTGTGGTTATAAAGAAGATGTTAGGATATTAGAAGTTCATCATATTGATGGTAATCGTAAAAATAATGATATTTGTAATTTGATTATTATGTGTCCAAATTGTCATAGAAAAGTAACACTTGGATATTATAAATTGCTTGTTGAGGGATATGGAATTGAAAGAAGTAGTGAATTGGTTTGTAATTAGGATATTTAATGGTATTTTATAAGCGGATATAGCCAAAGGGATAAGGCGAGGGTTTCCTAAACCCTTAATTGAAGGTTCGAATCCTTCTATCCGTGCTACGAACTCGAGTTCGTTTTAATATGGAGATTTTTTGTTTAAGGTAATTGTTGCTGGAAGTAGGAATTTTTGTGATTATGAATTATTAAAATGTAAATTGATGTTTTTATTGAAAAATAAATTAAAAAATGATGTTGAAATTATTTCTGGAGGTGCTAAAGGAGCAGATTATCTAGGTGAACGATTTGCTAAAGAAAATGGATATAATTTAAGAATATTTAAGGCAAACTGGAATAAATATGGTAAAAAAGCTGGTCCCGTTAGAAATACAGAAATGGTTGAATATGCTGATGCACTTGTTGCGTTTTGGGATGGCAAGTCAAAGGGGACTGCTCATATAATTGATTTTGCAGATTTTAATTGTCTTGATATTCGTGTGATATATTTTGATGGAGAGCGCCACCTAAAACTTAATAATTAAGAATAGTTATATCACAAAAGTGGCGTTTTGAGCGCCACCTTAAATATGAGCGGGTATAGTCTAATGGAAAGGCACCTGGTTTCTACCCAGACGCGAAAGCTTGGGGGTTCGAATCCCTCTACCCGTGCTAATAATTTTTTTGAAAAAAGTGAGAAAAAAGTGATTAGGGTTATTGACAAACTATTTTTTTGGCGGTAGTATTCTAGTATCGGATGGCCAACAAGATGTTGGCAGAAAAAGGAGATACAAAATGTCTAGAAAAGAAATGGTTGAGATTTTGACAAAGAATGGTATTAAAGCTTCTCTTAAGGATAGTACTGTTCGTCTTGAGAAAAAGATAGAGAAATGTAAGATTCTTGATAGATATGCAGCTATTATGGAATCTTCTTCTGTTGAAAAAAGAAGGTTAGAAAAAGTAGGGAGAGACTTGAGGAGAGTTTCTGACAGAAGAGTAAGAAAAGTGTTCAAGAGGATTTCAAGACGTATTTCTAAGAGTGGAAGATCGTCTGTATCTCGATGGATGGAGGAAATTTTGTCTGCAACTTCTCCTTTTGATGCTGCAGTGAAATATGTTGAAAAAAATTCTCCTTTTGATGCTGCAGTGAAATATGTTGAAAAAAAGTTGTTGACAAACTATTTTTAGTGAGTTAGTATAGTAGATGTAAACAAAAGATGCCCAACAAGATGTTGGGAGGAGGAAACAATGAACAACATAGAGACT
>Ga0307433_1000122_pt1 | contig 67932 bp, 41 predicted proteins | sample SalMarWE160210MG_FD_202166 | JGI IMG/M metagenome (GOLD analysis project Ga0307433, IMG submission 202166) | Salt marsh sediment microbial communities from the Plum Island Ecosystem LTER, Massachusetts, United States - WE1603-210 | ecosystem: Environmental > Aquatic > Marine > Intertidal zone >...
GGCATGTTTTACAGTATTCGAATGTTTACACGAGGTGTACATCGTATGATCCTCCAAGGAATAAACAGTATTTAGACATTTTCCCTACGCCGTACTGAATCCAAAAATCATAGCCTCCTCGTATATCAAACCATAGTTTACACAAATTAGCGAAGCCATGCAAGAAAAAAATGGAAATATAGGCAAAATGGGCTGAATAAGAGAAATTTGCCTTATAAACGGCTTGATGGGATTTTTTTCGGGCAGGTTATCCACTAAAATGGGTGTGGTGCACACCTTACATACTGCACTTCAACGATGCGGCGGATAGATTACCGGCAGAGCTTCCGGGCAATCTGGGCTACGTGTTTGCCCTGAAAGCTGGCGATTGCCAGCTCGTTTTCAGTCGGCCGGCGAGAACCGTCGGCTCCGGCGAGCGTCGTCGCGCCGTAGGGCGTGCCGCCGGTTATTTCATCCATATTGAGCAGCCGCTGCTCGGCGTAAGGTACGCCGACGATAATCATGCCGTGATGCAATAATGTCGAATGAAAGCTCGTAATCGTTGTTTCCTGGCCTCCGTGCTGAGTGCCGGTACTGGCGAAAACGCTGCCGAGCTTGCCGACCAGGGCTCCGGTGAACCACAATTGGCCCGTCTGATCGAGGAAATTCCGCATCTGGGCGCACATATTGCCGAACCGAGTCGGTGTTCCGAATATAATCGCATCGGCCTCGGCCAACTGGGCTGGCTCGGCGACGGGGATGTCAGCGAAAGCCTCGCGGGCGTCCTTGGCACCGCTTTGCTCCAGCGCTTCATCCGACATAAGCTCCGGGACCTGATAGAGGGAAACTTCGGTATCCGGAACTTCGCGTGCTCCTTCGGCGACGGCTTCGGCTAATTGATATACGTGTCCGTACATGCTGTAAAAAACGATTTGTACTTTTGCCATGACTAATCTCCTTATTCCTTTGTACTTTTCAATTATAAATCAAATGTACATACGTTTGTAGAACTTTCACAGTTCGAAACTTGTAAATTATTGCCGCCCTCGAATCCGGCCCGAATCGGCTGAAAAGAGGCTTTTATGAGATATTGGTTATAGAAATGTGAACACTAATTAAACATTGCCGCAATGGAATCTGAACAGGAACAATAGTCAATCGTCAATCGTAAATAGTCAATCGGAGAGTTCCCACCACAGTCTGGGATAATCCTGGCCTTCGGTAACCCACCAGATATCATCGGTGCCGTTTTCCGTCTCGTCGAAGAAATCCCAGCCGGCGTCGAGAAATGTGCCGGCCGTTTGCATCTCGGCCGTGGTCTTGCCCGTCCCGCGGAAACTCGTCGTTTGTTCGCTGGTTTCGATATCCCAGAAAGATTCGAGAACATTATCGAGAGAGTGACCGGTCCCAACGAGACCGCCGACTTCTGTGATGCCTGTGACGTTTCCGGCCGAGTAACAATTCGTGATGGTGATAGGGCCACCAAAAAATCCCACCAGGCCGCCGACAGACCACTCGCCGGAAACGCTGCTGTTTGAATAACAATTGATAAGGCTTCCGCGGCTGCGACCCAGCAGGCCCCCGATATCATAGACACCGGTAACATGACCCGTTGAATATGAACTCTGGATCGTTCCCATATTGTTGCCTACCAAACCGCCGGCCGTTGAATCGCACGTCACGTCTCCCATCGCACTGCAATCTCGGATTGTGTCACCATTGTACCCCACTAAGCCTCCGGTGGAACCTTCTCCTGTGACATTACTAATCGCATGGCAATTGGTAATTGTGCCCGAGTAGTTATATCCCACCAGACCGCCAACATCCCGCTTTCCAGATACTTCGGCAGTCGAATAACAACGGTCGATTGCACCTTCTTCGACATTTGAGACAAGCCCACCGACCCATAAATCTCCTGAAACGCTGCCGCCACGAACGTAGCAGTGGCTGAGACGGGCTCCGTGCGACAGATTGTTAACGAGCGAGCCGGCAGTATTTCCTTCCCCATCATTAACATTCGGAGCAATCGATTTGACGTCAATAACCGGATCAATCAATCCCAAATCCGTGATCCGGGCCTGCTCACCTTCGACGTAATCGAATAGTGCTACGTCATTGACATCTGTGGAAATATAGTGGAAGTTCGAGATTGTGCGGCTGTTTCCGTCAAAAACACCCCTGAACGACGAGGGGTATCTTCCAATAATGTTGAAATCCTTATCACCCAGACTGCCAAGGTCGATATCTGCCATCTGTTTAAAATGCTTGTCGAAGTCTTCTTCGTGCAATCCGATGGTGTTCATGTGCTCGTCGGTGTAGATAAGATAAGGATTGTCGGGCCCTCCCGTGCCACCGCCGTATGTGGCGTGAAGGCCGGAAGGTGACTTGCCGGCCTCGTCTGTGCCGCCGTATGCTCCCATGTTAATAATGCCGCCGTTTGGATATGGCTCGAAAGCAACGGGGCTGTCCGGATCGCCTGCGTCTATACACGGGCTTGTGATATTATCAATCACCCAGCTTTCCCCGACCGCATCCCATCGGCCCGCCCGGGATTTCAGGTGACAGTCCCGGTTGCCGGCAGCCACAAATTGAGGATCGGTATTGATATTGCCCTGATCCCAGGTGACGGTCGAATGGCTGCCCGAGACGGATATGCTGTTTTGGCCGCCTTCGATGTCACTGTACTTGATCGTTATATGAGAGCCGCGATCTTCGATTTGAGTGTTCGAGCTGTCTGTTAAAGTGACCGGTTGCGGACAATCCCAGATGATACAGTTAATCACCGTTGCCGTTCCGCCGCCGGGATTCAAACTATACGGAGGGCCCCACCTGCCCAGGTCGAATAGCCTGATTCCCCTGCCACAATTGACGATTGTGTTGTTTATCAGCGTTGCCTCGCACGAGTTTTCTATCGCTATACCTGCACTGCTGCAGTCGATAATCAAATTGTTCATCAAAACGGGGAAACACCTGTCTCGCAGGACGATGCCGTGATCGTCACAGCCGGCGATAATGTTGCCGGTGATGACCGCCGAGCACCGGGTGGGATTGATCATATCATCGTGTTCGGGATTAAGGAAAAGATTGTTTCTGATAAGAGGTGCCGGCGTGCTTTCGCCCCAGAGGTCGACGTCATCATTGTCACCTCGCTTGCCTGTAAAGTAGCAGTCCTCGACCAGCACATAGGAATATCTGGTATGCACGCCCTGCCCGATCGAGAGAAATTCACAGCCCCGAATATTCGCAGTCGCATCTCCGGGATAATCCTGGTCATCCGATATGATGGCTATGGCGTCACCTTCGGCGCCGGCGCTCTCGTCGGGAAGGTTCCGGAAGATGCAATTTTCGATATCGACATGACATGCCAAAGCAACCACCGCCTCGTGGTAGGTCCTCGGTCCCGGCACGTAATAGTCCTGGTGCTCGCCCTCGCTGTCGGCGTATTCGATGATGCAGTGCGCAAGCCGGCTGTCTGCCGCTCCTGCGAACATAATCTGTTTCCACGACGCGCCGTCACTGTAGCGTGTGAAATGAATCGGCTCGGTTTCAGTTCCCCCGGCGAGAAGCTGGCCGTAAACGACCAGCTCCGCGGCTTCCTTCATCAAGACCATTGTCCCCGGCTCAATTTTCAGGACCATATCGGCGGGAACTACAACGGCATCTTCGATAATGTACGCTCCTGACCAACTCATGTCCCCGAGAAGCTCCCCGGACGCGTGATTGGCCGGTGGAATATACATGATCTTAACAATGCGGGAATTCACAACATTTGTATTCGCATCGAGCTGCTCTACGGTTATGGCGTTCAGGCCGGGCAGAAGTAAAACTTCAACGCTCCAGGTTCCGTCATCGGCGTTGAAATCGGCATAAGTTCCATTGGCCAGCACGGAAACGGCATCGGGAGCATCTGCCCTGCCCTGAAGTATTACCGTATCGGTTTCCACAATCCATGTGTCGCCGGTTCGGGCCGTGTTCGTCGCTGAGCGTAGAGCGGGCTTAAGCGAGAAATCCGAACTGTCCAGAGATGTGTTATGTCCCTCAATGGCCAGAATGTTGCTGCCTTCGTTCAGCAACTCGCCCGCCGTTCCCAGAACGAATGTTTCAGGCGAGCCGGCCTCGTGAGAGCCCGACGCACTTGTGTCATACGCAGCAGTGCCTCCAGGCATGTTTGCTCTGGCGATTTCCCGGCCGTTGAGATACGCGATGAATCCGTCATCGTAATCAATCTCAAGCTTGACAACCTCGTCGGCAGGCAGCGACGAAGCTGAGAACTCCTTTCGGATGTATACCGAAACGTAATCATTCCGCATATCGTTGAGGATCGTAGCGTCATCGTCGTCTCCGTAGCCAAAGCCGCCGGCACCGGTCTGCCAGTTCGAATCGTCGAAGTCGATAGCTTTCCATGCGTTCGGCGGATTGCCTGGCGGCTCGGTGCCCTTGAAGAATTTCCAGGTCTCGCCCGGCGCGATGAAATCATTTCCTGCCGAATTGCCGTCAACATCGATGGTTGTCGCCTGAGCTATTGTGCTGCCAAGAATTGAGAGAAAAATCGCAAATGTCAACCATGTTCCCGGATTTGTTCTTTTACTCATCCTGAAAACCTCCTGCCAAGAGTTTATTGATTGTATAAGTTACTACCGAATTCTATCAAATCGGCTGGTTTTTGTCAATAAAAACAGGGATTTTGTATGGCTCACTCCTGAGACATCGGCCCTTTCAGCTTTTCCCGGACCAGTTCAATCTGAGCTTCCAGACCGGCGACCTTTGCTTTGTTCACATCCATTTCAGTGGCTCTTCCATCAGCCGCTCTTCTTGCCACCTGAGCTTCGTATTCTGAGTGAAATTTGACCATCTTCTGCAGGATGTCGAGACGCTCGTTCCGGGTGCTGCACAGGTCCATTTCCGCCCGCAGCAGAGCTATTTTTGCATCCCGGTACTCGTTAAAATCGGCCCTGCCTGATTCGAGAAATAACTTCATCGACTCAACAATACGACTCAGCACTTTCTTGCGTTCAACCAGGAGTTGTTGCAGCTCGCTTTGGCGGCTATCCAGCCCTTCGGCGGCGCCCGGCTCGGATGCTCCGGCCGCCTGCGCCACATTGAGACCGCCCGGATGCATACTGCTCGGAGATATAGCCAGAACGGTAAATATTGTGACAGCCCCAAAGACAAGTCCTGTTATTAATGTCCGTGACATAAGCTTTATTCTCCTTTCACTGGTCTTTAATTTTCCGTTTCTTCGGGCCGAGACGTTCCGCATTGCCAGCAGTCGGTATATTGCGCCTCCATTTCTTCGCCGCAGTTGGGGCATTTCCAGGGGGAATTGCCGATATTTGTAGTCAATGTTTTGTTCTCATATTGCTGGACGAGCTTTTCGGCTTGCTCAATGCTATTGTCATCGCGTATCCAGATGGTAGGCAGAGTATCCGGCGAGACAGATAATGCGCCGCGCGCACCCCATAGATCCTCGCCGCGAATCTCACATGAGATTCCATATTGTTGAAGTATTCCCGCAACAAAATGAGCATCGGAAGGATCTTGTGCTATATATACCTGTTTCATATTCATTTCCCTCAAAATGTATCATTCTTTGATAAACTATTTATTATTTGGAGCAAATGCTGATACCACTGCGGCTCAATGAGTTGATATGGTCCGATGTTTTCTTCAAACGCCTCTAAGCCTGAAGGCGTTTTAACACATGCCATGAATGCTTGTCGGTATTTTCCCTGCTCACCCTCTAATAAGAAATGCACCAGGCTAAACCAGTGAATGTAGTACAGGTTAACATGCTCGTTCATTTTGAGCGGCTTTTCATCGTTGACAATGCTTCTAATACTTATGATCTTTTTGTCGGCCTTGTCACGTGACAAGTCTCCACTTAAGTCGAGCGAGCTTAGCCACCAGATGGGGTAAGTATCCCGATCAATTACTCCCAAATTCATTTTCCCATCATCCATCCTGGTGGTGGAAAAATAACAGGCGATCCCTTCTTCGGCCCATTGGGGTAATCTAAAATGTGAAACTTCATTATTCAACTGGTGCGTGGCTTCATGCACCATCCAATGATAGGGCCTGTTTTCACTCTCTGCTTCAATATATTGATGGCAACAGGGTTGACGGTAGAATGCTTCCGCCCACCCCGATAAAGGATTGGCTCGCTTGAATTCTTTTCGTGATGAATAAATCTTCAGAAGCAGTTTATTATCAGCAGGCCCGGCCTTAACATCCCAGAAGGTGGTATAGGCTTGATAAAGCGTTTCAGCCTTGCTTAATGCATCCTGGGTTTCTTCAATAGAAACATTGCTCAATGCGCGATAATGTTCTGATTCCAACTTATGCGCAGGCGTCCAGTGTGTATACCAGAAGCACCCGCCAAACACGACAGCTACGAGCAGCAAGTCAATCAGAAATCGCTTTTTGTCACTACGACTCCCAGGGATCAAGGTATTGAGTAAACGCTTATTCAAATCGATTTTCATACCACTAAGTTTTAAAAGTCTAATGGGTCAAAGCAGTTCAAGTGACTTTATCTTCTTTTTTGATATCAAAATAGAATGAGTCCGGCCCAAATATGCCTTGGTAATTGGACTGAATGGCATTCTCATGAACCATCTCGCTTTTTAAGTAGTCAATTAATCCTGTATTTCCCATTCGCCTTAATATGCGGCGTCCTCACTATTAATATGGAAGTGCCATTCAGGACAGCCCTTATCAAATACAATAAGAGCTAATCCAACTGAACAAGAGTCAGTAGCTCCGAAAGATACAGTCGCCCCGCAAGAGCATTGAACTGATTCATACATGGTCCCAACCTCCTTTGCCAAGGCTACGGAGGTCACGAGGCCATGAGTCACCTTCTCCGGGAGATCCACCTTGGGAAGAGCTGGGTAGCCAGCCGTTTGGGTGATTCCACTGACTTGGATCTGCAACCGGATCCACGATGGTCAACGAATAACCGTCGCCATCGGTTGATGGATGCCAGTCGTCTTGATAGGCAAATGTTTGAATGACCGCATCAGTTGCATCCCGTAGTTCAATGGTTTCACCGCTGTTACTGAGATGTCCACTATACTGGCCTGCAATTGTACCACTAAAGCCGGGGTATTTGGCAGCAAATGCCGCTTCATTTTCAACTACAACCAAGACTGCGCCGGGAGCCAAGGTGACACTGGGAAAGCTAAAATCGACACCATCGGCAAACCTTACCTTGGTCAGCTCAATGGCGTCCACCCCTATATTTTGAAGCTCAATAAATTCGGTGTTCGCGGTCTGTGGGTGGTACATCAGCTCGGTTACACGCAGATTTTCAGACACAGGCGTCACACCAAAGGTGACGTCACTGAGAGCACTCCACTCACCACCGGTTCTGGATCGGGCCTTGATGTGCATAGACTGTGCAAGAGATACAACACTGGTATACGAGCTTGCGGCAGGGGTATTGATTTCCCCAGCAGGCAAACGTGGATCAGAGCCATCAACCGTGTACCAAATGGTTGTGTTGGCACCGCTGCTCATGATTAGTTGAGCTGCTACTGAGGCATAACCGCCATACTGCGGCACCCCATCCACATAGAACTCGGGTGGATCGATGGACGGAACCCAGGCGGGATTCTTGTGATACTGGGTTGCGGCGCCGGTAAACTGATCCATGACAATATCGCGTCGATTGGGAATATACTCGTTGCGCAGGCGATCGCATTCGGTTAGCCATTCATTGTCGCGAGTATAAGGATTTCCTGATCGGCGGTAATCGCCCCAACGGGCTGACTCGCCCACAATCGCCCGGTCAATCTGATTGGTCAGGTGATTGAATAAGACCAGGAAATTATCCGGGGTCAGCGGGCCATTGTGGTAAAAGTGCTGGTGGACGCGGTCGGCAAACAACATGCGATACTCAGGATTGTGTATCCAGTCCCAGTGCAAACCGGTTGGAGCCCGGTCGGTGATACGATAGCCCGTGTTGTCATGTCGACCAAACCAGCTTCGTTCACCTTCGGCCATGATATGTTCGCCGTCCCACATGTGCCAGCGCCAACGACCTTCCGGATCAAAGCGATTGTGTGTGGCATACCAGTTCTTATGGTCCCAGTCGCCGTTGCCCAGGTAATAGTTGGTGATCATGTAGTCAATGAAATCCGGGACATCGAGCATTTGCTGGAGTTGTTCAAAGGCGGTCACATGATCCCGACCGGTGGGCGAGAGAGCGAACATGGCCAGGTAGTCATGATTTTCTCCATCAATGGGATTGTTCCAAACGTGTTTGATCACATCGTAATCTTTTTTGTCGCCTCCAAGGTAGGATGCGGCAAAAGAGGCATCCGGTCGTTCATGCATCCAGTAAAGGCCCCAATACAAGCCATTGATGTACAGATGCAACGGTCGACCATGACAAGCATAACTGCCCAAGGCCAGTTGCGTATTGGAGGACACCTGATCGCGCACATAGTCACCCCGGGTGCGTTGAAGACTGTCCGAATGGACCCAACTGTTCTGTGGACGTGAATCCAGCACAATTGTATTAAATGTGTCGGCGCCGGCTGAACCAAATACTGCGTGCTTCAATTGCCCACCATAGATACCACGAAACATCAGGCGCATGGACAGCTTTTTGCATTTCCACCGATTCAGAGTGGTCCCCCCCTCAACCTCGCCGGCCCCCCCTTGCATACGTATGCCACAGTTTACATTGAAAACCTCGGAGCCATTGGGATCCAGCAATTCAGCAGAGCCAAAACGCTCTGTGCCGTCCTGAGATTTATTAACATAAATCCCGGTAGCGCCAAAAAGATCCTCAATAGGAGCGACTACAGAAATTGAGGGAATGGCGAGCAGATCATCTTTAAAGGTTGCCGCGTAGAGGTCCCCAAACTCACCCGTAGGATTTGCGATGTCCGGATCAACTTGATAATCACCCGAGGTGCTCTTACTACCGCTGCCCCATTGGCTCGGATAGCCATCAGGAGTCACTTGATTACCATTGGAGGGATTAGTGGCCTGTCCTGGTACATTATCTAAGAAGAGGTAGGTCTGGGTCTGGACCGTCGAGCCTAAATGTCCCGACTTAAATGCGGCGGCCCGCAAGCAGGTGGTTGCGTTGATGGAAATTGGATTCGTATATACAGCCCCATGCGTCTGTGTCGGCATTGAATTATCCGTGGTGTAACGGATTTCAGCATCGGGAGTCAGACAACTCAAGACCAACGAGAAGGCCTGGTCATAGAAGCCATGGGGCATGCTGAAATGAACATCATCAACTAAGCCCTCATGGATATCCGTGTTAACCATCCCCGGGGTGACACCGATTAGGTAGCCTGTCTGTTGACTGGCATTTACTGTAATACCATAGGAGACCAGTCCCCGTTGCCTGGGATAGGTATCATACGCATGTTCAATGGTGTGTCCGGCCGGCCGAACCAACGCTAAATACTCGCCATTGATGGAAAGCTCAAAATTGGTGTGCAGATAACCAAGGTCATCTACAAAGGGATAGCCGTATTTTTCAGCATCTTTGTTGGAGGCATAGACTATCAAATAATCCCCAGCAGCAATCGAGATCCCAGTTGGAAAGGACCATTTGACGAGATTGTTTGGATTGTCCGTCAGACTCCAGCCTCCCAGGTCAATGGTGTGAGTCGTCCGATTCTTGAGCTCAATCCAATCGGCGTATTCCCGCTCCCCATCCACCACAGTGTAGATATTAACAGCCGGAGTGGGTCGCACATCCGTTAGATTGGAGTTCACTGCCAGGAACTCATGGATGACCAAAATCGCCCCTGGATCGGGAGTCTCCGCTCCAAATCCCAAAATCGAGAGCAAAAGACACAGAATAACTATCAGAAAGGGCCATTTACTGCTAAAGTGAACTATATTCATCACACCTTCTCTATTGAACCACGATGTCACCATCATACCACTTATTCGACAGCAGTAATGTGATTATCTGACATTTCCCATTTACACGGTTAACAAACATAATTGTCTCCGTACGCCACCAATAATTATATGAAATTAACCTTGAAATATCAAGAATATTCAATTTCGAGACATATGTTTGAAAACTTGTATGAAAACATGTTTTTTATGCCTCATCTTTCTTCCAATCCGTAGTTTGGAGGCAAGCTTATGGAACCTCAGCTTTCGGTAGATTCTCAGGAGCGGACGGTTGGTTAGAATCAGTTGGCGGCACGTCATATTCCCGAACCAGAGATTCCCACGTTGGTATTCTCTCGGGGCGGTCGGTTATGCTAAGCATTTTACCCCACCCGACATCATAGGAGGAAAAAGGATGTCTGCGACGAAACTCCTCGATCATCGCCTGAGTCTGCGGTGATCTCATGGTGAGGAATTTCGGCTGAAACCTTCGCTCTTCAAGGTATCCAAGACGTACTAAGGCTTCCGTATGACGCTGGAGTCGATCCCCATGTTTACTATAGCTCTCATGCTGCATCTCGGGCTTCGCAGCACGCCGCATCGCCCTGAGCGCCGAGCGTTGACCCAGTCTGTGATACGTAATGAACAAGGGTTTGCGGCAAAGGTATACAAGAATCAACAGTCCCACCAGAGCAAGTATGATAATGAACTCTAACGAGAGTATGCGAATGAGATCGTGCAATAACTTTCTCATAATCCCTTGCCTCAAAATGTATGTATTTTCATAACCGCTGCCTTGATCCTGAATCACAAATATAGCCTGCTCGCCCGTTAAAAAGAAATTTACACTGTTCCAGCAGGATTTTCAAGAGGAAAAAGTTTGCAGAAGCGGCTCGCGAACTGCCCTTCCATTGTTCGATGGGCCGGGATGCCTCGTCTTTGCTCGGCATGAAGATACCCACCCCCTCTTCACCCTGAGCGGGGACGAAGGATGAGCGAGTACGAACCTTTTTTATGGCGAATCTTTTTACTTTTTAAGCGATCGGCTTTCGGTTATACTTGCCGGCTGAGTAAAATGCTGAATTTGACTTGTGAAACGATGGTTTCTCGATGTGCATAGAACCAAATTGAAAGGAGAATATCTGATGACGACAGAAAATCACGAAGAATACCCGGTTAGAAGAACTTGCTGTCCCGATGGCCATGACCATTCGGCAAGCAGAATCACACGCCGGGGCTTTCTGCAGGGCGTGGGCGGAGCGGCGGCGATGGGAGTGGCCCTGACCGGGCTGACCTGGTCGAGCGTCTCGGCTGCAGAGCGCCAGGACCAGGCAGGACCGAAACGCCGCCGGCTTGTGGTAAAGCCTATTCTTGTTTACAGCACCCCTACAAGGCGGCATCAAACCAGTTGGCGCAGTTGGGGCGGTATCCAGACGCAGCAGGACGCAGATCAGGAACTAGCCCGCATCAGGCAAGAGCTTCGCGATATGGAGAACAAGGCGGATTTCCCCGTGCAATTTCTGCCGCCGACAGGTATCAAAGGCTCCGGCGAGTTGTCCGGTATAAGCGATCTGGCCAAAGCGGATGTGTATATTATCTACGCCGCAGGCGGCGGGCAGGATACGTTTGCCAAGCTGGCCGAGCATGGCAAAGACATGATCTTTTTCTGCCGGCATAAATCAGGGCCGGTTTATCTGTGGTACGAAATAATCAGTCCGCGCTACCTCCGGCAGCACACCGATACGCTGGCGCTCAAGGGAATCGACGACGGTGACGTGGTCATCGACAGCCAGGACGAGATTCTCTGGCGTCTGCGGGCGCTGTGCGGCCTGCATAACACGATGGGCACGCGGATCATTGCTATCGGCGGACCGGGCGGCTGGGCGCAGCCGAGAGACGTCGTACCCAATCTGGTCAGGGACAAGTGGAAATTCGACATACAGACGGTTTCGTACAAGGATCTTGGCGAGTTGATAAAGCAGGCGAAGGCAGACAGCGCCGCGGTTCAGCGTGCACGACAGCGAGCCGAGGCATATCTCAAGGCGCCCGGCAATACTCTGGAGACCAAGCGGGAATTTGTGGACAATTGTTTTTTATTAGAACAAGTCTTCCGCGGGATAATGAAGGAGGCCGACTGCCAGGCCATTACCATCAACGGCTGCATGGGGACAATCATGCCGCTTGCAGAAACCTCGGCTTGTTTAACGCTGAGCTTATTGAATGACAGCCAATACGTAGCCTTCTGTGAGTCGGACTTCGTAGTGATTCCATCCGGTGTGCTGCTGGCGAATATCTCGGGCAAGCCCGTGTTCCTCAACGACCCGACCTATCCACACGACGGCGTGATTACCGGTGCCCACTGTACGGCCCCACGAAAGATGAACGGTAAAGACCTCGAACCGGTGCGTATCATGACGCACTTCGAGTCCGATTACGGCGCCGCACCGAAGGTCGAGATGCGCAAAGGCCAGACGATAACCACAATTGTGCCCGATTTCAAGGCCGAGCGCTGGGTGGGTTTGCTGGCTGAGATTATCGATGCGCCGTTTATGGACGTCTGCCGGTCACAGATTGATATCGGCTACAAGTGCGATGACCGGACGCTCGCCGAGCGGATGCCCGGCTTCCACTGGATGATTTGCTATGGTGACTACATGAGCGAAGTTGGTTACGCACTGAAAAAGGTCGGAATCAAATGGGAGAATCTGACCGCTTAAGACGAAGTGTAAGTTTTCTTTAATCCTGTTCGAATATGAGGTGAAGTGGCATGAGAGAGAATAGCTCGACATTGAAGCGATGTTTAATCTGCGGCGTGGTCCTTTCATTCGTGTGGATTCAGGCGGCCGATGCGATGAACCTGTATGTTTCTCCGGATGGCAGCGACCAATGGTCCGGCAGGCTGGCCCAGCCCAACAGCGCACGAACCGATGGACCGCTTGCATCATTGGCCGGTGCGCGCGACCGCATACGACAGTTACGGTTGATCGCCAGGATACCGGAACCGATCCGTGTCATTATCGCCGATGGACGGTACACGTTAAGCGAGCCGTTTGTTCTTGGGCCTCAAGACAGCGGTACCGGGCAGCTATCGGTCAGCTATGAAGCCGCCGCCGGAGCAAGGCCGGTTTTCACGGGCGGACGTACTATTACAGGTTTCAAACGCAGCGCCAACGGCGTCTGGCAAACACAAATCCCCGATGTCGCCGCGGGCAAATGGTATTTCGAGCAGTTGTTCGTCAACGGCCGGCGAGCCGTACGGGCGCGGACGCCGAACAAGTTTTACCATTATATGGGCAAGACTGTAGAAGTGCCGGTCGAGAGCGAGCAGGGAAAGTTCCGCCGTACTACGAGCGTTCGCCCGGATGACCTGGAACTGCTTCAAAACCTGAGTCCAGATGAAATTAAGGATGTCACGCTCGTTGCATATCATAAATGGTGCATCACGCGGCGGTTCCTGACCGGGATTGACGCTGACAACAGCACGATAATCACGGTAGGCGAAAAGCTCAAGAGCTATTCCGGTTGGCCGGCCAATACGCGTTATCAATTTGAGAATCTCAGGACGGCTCTCGATACGCCCGGCGAGTGGTTCCTCTCGCGTGACGGCACGCTGAGCTATATGCCGCTGCCGGGTGAAGATCCTGCTACGGCACAGGTTGTAGCGCCGGTCATTAAAAAACTGTTAATCTTTAAGGGTGAAGCTGAGAATTCCAAATTCGTCGAGCATATTAAGCTCAAAGGCCTTGTCTTCGAGCACAACCAGGAACTGCTGCCACGAACGGGTTACGCCCCGTATCAGGCGGCGTATGTCACCGAGGCGGCGGTCATGGTCGACGGCGCACACAATGTCACCATCGCCGACTGCGAGGTGGGGCATATCGCGACCTACGCGGTATGGTTCAGGCAGGGCTGTAAAGATTGCCTACTCACACGCTGTTATCTGTACGATCTTGGCGCAGGCGGCGTGCGAATCGGCGAGGGCAGCATACGGGCCGACGAGCCTTCCCGCACCAGTCACATTACGGTCGATAACAACATCATTCGTTCGGGTGGGCGCATCTACACTTCGGCCGTCGGCGTATGGATCGGCCAGAGCGGCGACAACAACGTAACGCACAACGACGTCGGCGACTTTTTCTATACGGGCCTGTCGGTCGGCTGGAGGTGGGGCTATTCGAACAGTCTGGCAAAACGCAACATCATCCGCTTCAACAAAGTGCATCATATCGGTTGGGGCGTGCTCAGTGATATGGGCGGCATTTACACGCTCGGCCCGTCCGAAGGAACCGTCGTCAGCGACAACATCTTTCACGATGTCTATTCCTACTCCTATGGCGGCTGGGGACTCTACACCGACGAGGGCAGCACCGGAATCGTAATGGAGAACAACCTCGTTTACAACACCAGGACCGGCGGTTTTCACCAGCATTACGGCAAGGAAAATATTATCCGCAACAACATCCTCGCTTTCAGCAAGCTGCACCAGATTCAGGCCACACGCGTCGAGGAGCATCTGTCGTTTACCTTCGAGAACAATATCGTCTACTGGACCACAGGTCCCTTGCTGGCCGGCCGCTGGAAGGAAATAAACATTGTAATGGACAAGAACTGCTTCTGGAACACCGCCGGCGAGGATATCAAGCCGGCCGGGATGTCGCTCGAACAGTGGCGTCAATTGGGCCGCGATAAGAACTCGATTATCGCCGACCCGATGTTTGTCGATCCGGACAGATACGACTTTCGCATAGACCCAAACTCCCCTGCTATAAAGCTCGGTTTCAAACCGTTCGATTATACCAAAGCGGGAGTTTACGGCGACCGCCGCTGGGTAAGAAAGGCCGTCAGCGTGAGATTCCCGAAGCTTCAAATCGCGCCCGATCCACCGCCCGTATCTATCAACGATAACTTCGAGACGATTCCCGCCGGGCAGCAGCCGGGCAGCGCCCAGTGCAACGTCGAGAACAGGGGCGATGCCATCGTTGTCACCGACGAGACAGCCGCCAGCGGCAGCAAAAGCCTCAAGATTCTCGATGCGGCCGGCCTGCAGCAGGCGTACAATCCGCATTATGTTTACGCGCCCAATTACAGCAGCGGCACGGCACGCTGCGCATTCGATATCCGCATCGGCAAAGACGTGCAGATCAATCACGAATGGCGAGATTGGCGCACTTCGCCCTACGGCGTCGGACCGAGTTTCCGGATTGACGGCAGGCAGTTAAAAGTCGCCGGCAAGACTCTGCTGGAATTGCCTGTCGATAAATGGGTGCACTTCGAAATTACCGCCGGCCTGGGCAAGGGAAACGGCAGCAACTGGGACATGGCCGTGACAATGCCGGACAGCCCGGCCAGAAAATTCAGAGGGCTGAAAGACGGAAACGCCAAATTCAACAGGCTCACCTGGCTCGGCTTCTCCAGCAACGCCACAAAAAAAACAGTCTTCTACCTCGACAACCTCAAACTCACAAACAAAGTATAGCTTTTTGTGAGGTGTAATCGTGCGCAGGAACGGTTTTACACTCATCGAGCTGCTGGTAGTCATTGCGATTATTGGCCTGCTGATGGCGATTATCATGCCGGCCCTGAATTTGGCCAGAGACCAGGGCCGCAGAGCATCCTGCATGAGCAATATGCGCCAGGTGGGCCTTGCTCTGGCGCTTTATCAGAATGAGTACGAGAAGACTCCCCCGAAAACGCATGCGGTTTACGACTACGCCACCCCCGCCGCTCCGGACAATGTCCTGAAACTGCTGCGCCCCTTTGTTTACGCCGAGGACCCAAACCGGCCAACCCCCGTGTATGCCTGCCCGGCTCTGAGGCCGAATCCGAATCCGGCCTACGCACCTTCCCGCGTGAGTTGCACCGGCTACTTAGTCAATTCTGTCGTGATGGGCCGGGCGGTAGCGTCGATACCCAGCCCCGGCAGAATCATCGCCATACAGGAAGGCTGGTCACTTTCCAACCATCTCTGGGTGCAGCCCGAACCGAACAATCGCACCATTGCCGCTCTGCAGGGACGCCAGTCCACCCGTTATCAGGAATGGCACATGTTCGCCAGTCAAAGCGATCACCCGTCCTGGTTTACGAAAGAACGCCGCGAGCAGACTGCCAATGTTCACAGCAAGGGCGGCAACTTTGTCTTTTGTGACGGCCATGCCGGCTACAGAAAATACTGGGACCGCGAAAGCGGAGACTACGGCCTTATTCATCCCTTCACAAAAGCCAGTGTTCCCTACGAACCAACCCGGGCCAGCACCACCATGACTCTGGAGGCGGCGTTTTAACTTATATGCGATTTAATTACTCTATCAAATTCTTCGATCCTGGTTTCTGCCTGCGTAGGTCTGTATGACCTGCCGAAAATTCAGTTGCTGTTATAAACCTTTTTCCACTATTTCTATCGTTTCCATGCGAAAAGGAAGCTCAGCTAATCTCCCCTGTGCTTACAGTTCCAGAATAGCGAATCTGAATAATCCTGTTTAGGTCGTCGTATTCGTACTCGAACAGAACTACTCCGTCATGAATGACCCGGATCAAGTTGCCGCTTTCGTCGTAAACATATGAGGTAACTGTTCCGTCAGGACTCGTCACCGTCTGCAATTGACTATTTGCATTGTACTCATAGCCGTAGGAGCGACGTGCGTCAGGGTCACCGTAGATTATCGAATGCAGGCGGTCCTGGGCATCGTATGTTAACTCGACATAGCCGACTTCTGTCGCTACTGCCGTCAAATTGTCTCCATCATCATAGTCGAACGAGACCGCATGTCCTATTTCGTTACGTACTTCGACTAAGCGCGAATTTCCGTCGTAGTAGTAATCCGTACAATAACCTTCACCGTTCAGGAATCGCATCGCATTGCCGCCATCTGCATAATCGAAACCATGCTCCTTTTGTCGAGCGTCAATGACCTTCGCCAGAATCCCGGTACCGGCATACTCAAATTCTGCAGTGACGAAACCGGATAACTTGCCACCTCCAATCCAGTGGTGATTTGGGTCGAAGTTATCTTCAAAATCCTGGCCCGATTCGGTCCAGAAGAATTGATGGGGATATCCATGTTCGTTGCGTATAACCGCATCAATGCGTTCATTAGGCCACTTAACTGCCATGAGACGTTTGCCCCAGTCGTAGTAGAACTCGGCTGTATATCCTTCGGCATTCGTCTCCGATATAACTTCCTGATGGTCGTTGTACTTCCACGTCGTCACATGTCCTTGCGAGTCCGTCAGATATGCCGAATTCGAGTTCGGATCATGCTGGACCACGATGGAGAATTCTTCCGGACCGGTTACGCGAGTCGTGTGATCATCTGAGTCATGCTCTACGAGGACTCCCGTGTCTGTCAGCAAATGAGTGGCTGCCTTCACTTGATCCACTTCGTTATACTCAAACTCCGCAAGCGACTGATCCATCACGTCTTCCACTTTGACTACACGATGGTCCTTATCATACCCGTAGTCTATCGCTGTTCCTGAAAACGCCTCCGCCTGTGCCGCCACATTCATCAGTCTGAGTGTACGGACATTCCCGTTTTCCAGATCCCGGACTGCTATCAGATCATTTGTGAAGGCATCATATGTATAGGCAACCCTTTTCACTCCGGGAGCTTCTGTAGTTGTGACTCGGCCTTTGTCGTCATATGAGAGTAAGATGCACCTGCTCGACATAGGATCACTGATATTGATCAGTCGGCCAGCGTCATACAGAAAGCTGACTTCACTACCTCTTGGATCCTCGATACGAATAAGCTGCCCAGAAGAATCGAAATCGAGCAAGACTCCTCTGTCTTGTCGCATGGTGAAAGTGCCGTCACTGCCCACAAAAAGCTTTGCTGCTTCAGAGTGTGTCTCATTTACATATACAAATATCTCTTCGTCAACTCCGAAGTGCGCCGCAATGTCGGGCGGATCTATACTTTCGCTGTAGCGCCGAGCGATTAAGTATTTCGAGGATGTACCCGTTGTACGATCAATGTACCACACAAACCAATGGCCAACAAAAGTCCGCCCATTCAGGTTCAAGGGAAAGGGTACGGAAGCTAGTCGCAACTCAAACGGGACCGCCTGCCAGCCCCATCCAAAGATGGTTGGTCCGACATCAAACGAATTGAAATATCGCCTAAGTGCCAGAGGGAAAGCATCGTTACCACCGAGTTCAATGTCCGTATGCGACAAATGCAGCCCTTCGGTAGCAACCCGCTCAACCAAGGGAATTGCAGCAGCGTTGTACTCGGTGTTCTCAACATCAATTGTCCATGGTACCCGAGTATCATCTGGCCGTGCCGCCAGAATCATGCTCTCAGATCCCTCCGACGCATCCTCGATGGTCAAATCCTGGGCATACGTTACGCCGCCTGCTACTCCGATGAGGCGTACCTGACCGGTGTCCTTGTCAAGCCAGCTCTGACAAACGTTGGACATCGGCGTTATGAAAGGCGTGTCATAGTGAGTTGGTTCATACGTAGAGAGGGCCGCGAGGTCCAGGGGCAGATCATTCTCAGCAATCCACCTTAGGACAGCCACAATCTTCGCTAGTTGTCGTAGTTCTGCAAAGATAGGAAATTCTTCTGCGAATTCATCATAGTGCTCGTTGAAGTGCTGAGCAAAATCCTCGGCTGCAGGGTCATGGAATGTCTCATCTGAGTAGTATTTCGATTCTGTGTCCAGACGCATGGTGACTTCTGAGAACACCATGGATTTGCCGTCGAGTGACGGAACCAATCTAATCACTTCCGGCCTGAACCAGAACCGGGCATAGAAGCTATCCTCTGATCCAGGGTGTTCTCGTCGGCGTTGTAGCATTGTCTTGAAATTCGGCACATTGGATGTAACAGGCTCGCAGGTTTCATTATCTACTCCCTGAGTCAGCGTTTTGAGCACACGATCGGCTTCAAACATAACCCAGCCAAAATGTGTTCCGGAAGCAATGTCGTAAGTAACAGGCTCACCGGTTTCAGCATCCAGTATAATAGGACCATATCTAACCGTGGCACAGATGCCTTCGTTACAGCCAGTATCCTCACAGGACACATACGGTGGCTCTATACTGACTTCCGGTGCCAGGTTGGGATTAAGGCTTATAGCTCGGGCCGCCACAACAAAATCATCCAGGTTCATCGGGGGCAAATTGATGTCTTTCTCACCATAAAGGACGAGTTCCCCTGTTGTCTTGTCATATATTACGCCCTTAATATCATTGATCTCTGTTAGAATGTCGGCTGTTTTGTCAAACGTTACACCACCAACCAAGGAAACGCCCCCCCCTACAGGTTCGGGCGGAAGAGGTGGCAAGAATCCGTATTGGTGGAAATTCCAAAAACTAAACTGAAGCGCATCCGGATCAATGCGAAGATTATCGTTAGAATCGTTCGGGTCGTTGGGATCGATCGGGGCATTTGGATCCAAAGGCCAATTCGGATCGTTCGGGTCCAGGAACCAATTGGGGTCGATGACGTCTTTAATGTCTCCCATCTCAGTGTCATCCAACACTGGTGTAGTCGGAACTCTAATCAGTTCGAAGGCCATACGCCAAACAAAACTCCTCGGGGATATTGTGATGCCTTTTTGCTTCGCCCAGTCTGATAATTTCAACCACACACTAGTAACCGTCGCAGCAGTACCGCCTAGGATAATATTGCCTCCGGTGACTGTCGTGGCGACCAGAAAGACTAAAAGGACGGACCAGTTCTCCGCAGACTTCCTCGCTGCGAGATCCACATCGCTCAATGGGGCCACGCCGTGGAGAAAGTCTCTTGTCTCAATGTAGAGATTGAAGGCGGACACTCCTGCGTCCAGTGTGTGGAACCAACCCCCGATTCTCGCCGCGGCGAGTCCCAAGGCCTTTGTATTCACTGCACCCAAGGCTTCTGTGATGGGCCCGAGGGCAAGGATAGCGGGCAGGATCGTCATACCAACATCTCCAAGGGTTGAAGGCTGATGAAACGGCGGTTTTAGACCGCCAGCATCATCTCCCGTAATTGCGTACTGGTTCTCCAGTCCAGGTAGGGAAATGCCTCTTGTCAATGATCGGCCTAGGACAGGATCGTAATACTGGGTTGACAAGTATAGCAGTCCTGTGGCGTCGTCCTGGCTTCGTCCGAGGAACTGATAATCGTTAGCGATACTCTCATTGGCAAAGATCGGTGATCCAAAGGCATCATACTCATACCTGTTAGCTACGTCACCCCTACTATCGATAATGTGAGACACACTTCCGTGCGTTGCGTCGCGAAGATAGTGATAACTCTGCTCGTTGTGACTCTTTCGTGTACTCTGAAGCTCATCGCCCCATGTATAGTTGCGAGCAGGTAATCCGGAGTCGTCAATTTCAGCCAAGACTCTATAGATATCTGAACTCGCGTCGTTCAGGAAGTCCGTCTGATCACCGTTAATACTCTTGCTCACGCGCTGGCCAATTCCATTATAGGTATACTCAACAATATTCGTGCCATCGTTATAGCGAATAAGGCGGTTTTCATGATCGTACGCATAGTCAATCTGCATGTTTTCGTCCGGACCGGTGCGCCTGATTAGATTGCCTATGGCATCATAGAAGAACTGCTCGTCTTTGACATCGTTGACTGTAGTATACAACAAGCGACTGTCCGAATCGTACTCGTACTCCGTTATCGTTGTCATCTCATGGGCGACCTCTGTCATCTTTTTTCGATTGCCGAAGCTGTCATAGTCGTAGTCCACGGTGCGTTCATCGGGATAGCTCACTTTAACCAGCCGGTCAAGCACATCGTAAGTGTACATCGTGGTTTTTGAACCAGCAGGTGTGGTTTCAACTACTTTTACACGGTTTCCGATACTGTTCAGTGTGTATTCGTATTTTGCAATTAGTCCATTACCGGCATTCCGGTTATCGACCTCAATAAGACGGCCATCCGCATCGTAGCCATAAAGTATATAACACCCATTCGGCAGGTCGCACCGGGTTAGATTTCCCGCTTTATCGTAAGCATAAGAAGTTGTCTCATTGGACAAGTAGTCCGTCACGCTGCTAATGTGGTTGTCAGAATCGTAGGTAATATCAACAACGTAATAGGCAGGGAGATTGGCATCTGAAAAAACCACATGACTGAAAGGATAACCTTCGACATTCTGTCTACCACACGCTATCCTAATGATGTTGCCTGCGTTGTCATAGAAATAGAGGATCGTGTTTCCACATGAGTCATCCACTCTGGTTAGCTGATTTAGGATATCATAGGTGTATTGCGTTGTTCCCGTCCAATCGGTCATGCTGGTGAGATTGCCGTTACTGTCATAGGTAAAGCGCACTTCCGGCCCATCACCACCTGGATAGTCGATGCTCTTTAACTTATTGATCTTATCATGTTCATACTCCGTCCGGTTACCATTGCCGTCAACTCGGGCGACAACGTTGCCGCTGCCGTCGTACTCAAAGTTAGTTGTGACTGGTAGAGAAGGTGACGAGGAATCCTGTTGGACTTTCGCCGCTCTCAACTTTTGGATCGGCAAGCTAACCAATAGCACGGCCAAGCAGAGTAGTGCTGATATGGTCTTACCGAATAAAGTGTTATGCAGATTTGTCATTTTCCATCTCCTTTGTAAATGATTGCCCATTAATCATTATACATATTCATACTGCTTTTTTTCTCTCGCTACCTTGCATTCCTCCGAACATAATCCAGCCGTAAAATTTTTAATACCCGGATATGTAATCGGCTTCTAACGATACCTCATGCTTGATACCTTTTGCTCCTCATACAAAGCCCGCGACCTGTTAAGGTTACCGGAGAATATTGTAGCAAAGACTGTCTCCCTGTCAAGAGAAAATTAGGTAAATTTCGGGCTATCAGATGTCTCTTCCGGCCTGACGGGGCCAATTCGACGATTGTACTGGCTAAATGGGTACTGGCACGGCCACGCACATTACAGAGATATTAAAAGGGATCATTGGCGAGACCTGAAAATATTTTATCGTCCCCTTTCAGCAGAATATCGTTTGCCTTTCGAGCGAACGATTGGGTTGTGCATCTATTTGCCGCTGAGCCAGGTTGGGCCGTGGTTGATATCGACTTTGAGCGGGACGTCGAGCTTTATGGCGCCGGTCATTTGCTCGGCGATCCATTTGGCGTGCCTGTCGGCTTCGGCGGTGGGTAGCTCGAATAACAGCTCGTCGTGGATTTGCAGCAGCATTGATACAGGCAGTTTTTCGGCGTCAATTTTACGCTGAATTGCGATCATAGCGAGCTTTATAAGATCGGCTGCTGAGCCCTGGACTACGGTATTTACGGCCAGTCGCTCGGCTTGGGAACGTTTGTTGCCGTTGTTGCTGCTGATGTTCTGGATTTTTCGCCGGCGGTGCAGAATCGTCTCGGCGTAGCCGGTCTGCCTGGCGCGAGCGATGCAGTCGTCCATAAATTTCCGGATGGATTTATAGCGGGCAAAATAATCGTCGATGAACTTTTTCGCCTCAGCCCGGCCTATCCCGATCGAGCGCGAAAGCCCAAACGCCCCCTGGCCGTAAATGATGCCGAAGTTGACCGCTTTCGATCGCGACCGCATCTCGCTCGTGACCTGCTCGATCGGCACACCATAAATCTGCGAAGCGACGAAACGGTGGATGTCACGGTCGGCGGCAAAAGCTTCCATTAGCATCTCGTCTTTCGAAAAATCCGCCAGCAGGCGAAGCTCGATTTGTGAATAATCCGCGCTCAGGATGCAGTCGTTTTTTTTGCCCGGCACGAACGCCGAGCGGACCTTGCTGCCCAAATCGGTGCGGATAGGAATATTCTGCAGGTTCGGACTGCTGGAGCTGAGTCGGCCGGTCGCTGTAATGGTCTGATTGAACGAAGCATGAACCCGCCCCGTTCGCGGATTGATCAGCAAGCCCAGCTTGTCGACGTATGTATTTTGCAGCTTACTCAGACCGCGGTACTGCAGAATCTGTTCAATCGCGGGATGCTGGTCGGAAAGCTGTTCGAGCACGCCGGCGTCCGTGCTGCGGCCACGAACCGGGACCAGGCCGAGCTTATCGAAAAGAACCTCGCCGAGCTGCTTCGGCGAATCGAGATTGAAAACCGTGTCGGTCTGCTCGTAAATCTGCTCGGTGACGGTTTTGAGCGTCTCGGAAATCTCGCCGGACATCTTTCGCAGCACCTTCGTATCGAGCGAGACGCCGCTATATTCCATCTCCGCCAGCACTGGCACCAGCAGTATTTCCACCTCTTCGAAAAGTTTTTCGATCAGCGGCTCTTTTTCGAGGCGCTCTTTCAGATACAGATAAAGCCGCCAGGTGACATCCGCGTCCTCGGCGGCATATTCGCACGCAGTGGCCGTATCGACCATATCGAACGTGAGCTGATTTTTGCCCTTGCCGATAAGCGATGAAATCGGAATGCACTCGTGACCCAGGAAATCGGCCGCCATGTTGTTCATCGAATGGCTTCGCCCCGGGTCAAGGCAATACGACGCAACCATCGTATCGAAGTGGACCCCTTTTATCGGCATTTGTGCATTTCGCAGAACGAGCATATCGTACTTGATATTCTGCCCAATCTTTTTAAAAGTTTCATCCGCAAGTATCGGCGCTAGTTTCTGCCGGACCGCTTCGATTTCCAGATGTTTAGAGCCGAGCGGCACTTTGATCGGCAGATAAAACCCTTGCCCCTGCTGCCACGAAAAACTCATGCCGACCAGGTCCGCCCGCATCGCGTGGATCGATGTTGTTTCGGTGTCTATTGCGAAGAGTTTCTGCTTTTTCAGCTCGTCAAAAAACTTTTCGAACTTCTCCTGCGTATCTACAAGCTGATATTCGTGATCGGCCGTCTTCGTTAACGTGGGCTCCTCGGATGACGTCGTTTCGGCGGGCGAGGATTCGGCCGTCATGCCCAACTGCATGAGCAGGCGATTGAAACCCAACTCGGTAAAGATTTCTCTCAGTTTCGCTTCGTTGTATTTGCTAAGCTCGAAATTTTCGTAATCGACGTCCACCGGGACATTGCAGTCGATTGTCACTAACTTTTTACTCAATTCAGCCTGCTCTTTGAACTTGCGGAGATTGTCGCCCCGCTTGCCCTTGATTTCATCGACGTGCTCGTAGAGGTTTTCAAGCGAGCCGTACTTCTGTATCCATCCGAGCGCCGTTTTAGGCCCGACGTCCGGCACGCCCGGCACGTTGTCCGAAGTGTCACCCTGCAAAGCCAGGCAGTCGATAAACTGCTCCGGCCTGATTCCCATTCTCTCGAACATCGCCTTGACATCGGTAAGCGTATCGGTCTTGATATCGAATGTGCTGATGTGTTCATCTATCAATTGCAGCAGGTCTTTATCTTTCGAGCATAACAGGCATTCGTAACCGTCGGCGCCGGCCTTTTTAGCCAGGGTCCCGATGATATCGTCCGCCTCGAAGCCGTCCAGGCGGAGCATCGGGATATTCATCGCTTCTAAAATCTGCTCAATCCGGCCGATCTGCCCCGGCAGGTCTTCGGGCATTTCCTTGCGGTTCGCCTTATACTCGGCGTACATCTCCTTCCTGAAAGTCGGGGCCTTGCTGTCCATCGCGACGACGAGCATTTCCGGATTACGTCGCTGGATCAGCCCCAGGATGGCCATCGTGAAGATATAAGCCGCCTTGGTCGGCTCGCCGGATGGGCCGGTCAATTGCCCGCCCATCGGGGCGTAATAGGCCGCATAAATATGCGCGTGGCCGTCGATTATGTAGAGTTTCTTTGCCATTGGCGCCACTTTAGGCGTTCGTGGCCGTGCTGTCAAGGGCGGCGTATTTGTTAGTCGCCGGCACCTGCTGGTTAGCTGAACATCCATCCACAAATCCTGCGGCTTTGTGGCTGCCACACGTCGCAGATGGCTTAAAATGTCATTCCCTTGCTTCGCTCGAATGTGTGTCTGAGAGCAACACTTCTTCCTGTCATTCTGAGCGGAACAAAGTGAAGCGAAGAATCTCAACGCCGCAGGAGTGTAATCAGCCGAGGCGTTATTATAAAATCGCCAACATTGAGATCCTTCGTTTCTCTCAGGATGACAAAGGGTAGGGTTTCCTTCGCGAAACCTGTCCTCGACACGTGGCAGCCACAAGCGCCGGACTTCCGCGTAGCTAAAAATGTGTGGCAGCCTCAAGCGCTGGACTTCCGCGAAGCTAAAGATGTGTGGCAGCCACAAGCGCCGGACTTCCGCGAAGCTAAAAATGTGTGGCAGCCACAAGCGCCGGACTTCCGCGAAGCGGAAGGCCGGGCTTGTGGATGGATGCGCATACTGACTCTGGCAAAACACGTGCAAGTTCGAAAAATCCGCAAGATATGTCATAAGCACGCCGGCGATAAATGGAACTATACGGGCTACCGGCCGTTTCGGCTCCGGGAAGTTCAATACGGCGAATTCCCGGTGGTATCTCTTCGCGGCACTGTCGTAGGCTTTAGCCGCCCGGAATTCACTATCGAAGATGCCGAGATATATCCGCTTGACGTCAACCCAAATTGAGGCTTGCCAGCACTTACTATCGCGTCTCCATGTAACTCCCTTGTATTTCGAGCTGAAGGTTTTGTCCTGTCGTTTCGCTTGATTTCGGGTGTTCTGAGCTGCGGTGGCTGGGCGAAGGTTCGCCTTACGATTATCCAGTCTGTTGCGATTAATGTGATCCACGAATATATCGTCTGGAACTTTAAGTATCTGGCGGTGCATGTAGATCCGGCTGCTTTTGCTGTTTTTCGATGTCACCGAACGTGTAGCGTAGAGACAATTGCTATGCTTGCCGGCTGCGTACCATTTATGCCTGGACAGGTGCCGGTAATCGTCAGGATCGACGATTGCGTACTTGCCCCGGGTCAGTGGGATCCGGCAGAAGGCGTAGCCGTAGCGGACCCGGCGGTATAAAAGAACCGGCAGCCTCAGCAGCCATACAAGCCAAAACGGTATGGTAACGGTTAATTGAATTTTCTCCCCCCGGAGTTTGAGTGAATTAGAAAATTAGTGAATTTGTCATGCTGAGTCGAAGACGAAGCATCTCAACGCTTGCGGTATTGACCAACTTTTCAGTTAATTATCTTACTGAGGCATTGAGATTCTTCGCTTCACTGCGTTTCACTCAGACTTGTCCTCGAGCGAAGCGAAGGAATGACAGTTTTTTGTTTTACCTTTTTACTTTTACCTTTTTACTTGCCTTTTCAGCCGGGAGGCCGAAAAGGCGCGCCCCCTATAATTGGACGTACCTGCGCGTTTGATGCGAAAATCTACAAAAATGTAGACGGCTATTTCGCCGTAAGTCTTTGTGTGGTATGGAATAAAAAAATATTTAAACTTTTTTATTTTTACTTTCAACTACCATCGCTTTTGGTCGATTTTCTTGATAAAATCTTACCCATTTCAACAGCCAAAAAGACAACAATTAACCACGAATTAACTCGAATAAACACGAGGAAATATCAAATAATCAAATCTTTTTCAAAATTTCAGGTGAAGAAATCCTTTTTACCTCGAAAATAAGCCTTTTAGTCGTAGATGAATAAAAGTTGATATTTTTCAAATTTTGTTATCAACATTTACCCCGTGAGATACGCCGTACTTTAAGAAAGGCCAGAGTTATCTCATGGGGTGAATCCCGTGAGAATCGCTATAAGCAATAGAAGGGCTGAATAGACCCTGAAAATCCGTATTTTGATATTCTTGATTGAAAATGCAGAAGGAGTACTGTAGATTTGTTTTTGCGAACAATGCGGCGAGACATCTTTGAATTAGAACAATGATACAGAAAGGAGATAACATGATTCGTTTAAGGTGGAGCTTTATATATGCAGTCATCATTATATTCACAGATTTCTCGATAGCATCGACCGATGGCGTTATTGACAAGAAGGTGACGAACCTGTTTGAGATTAACTGGGAATCGATGAGGTATAATAAGACGGTGACACAATATAATCCGGAGGTTTCATCGAATCAACAACCATCGAGGGCCGATGAGAATCTGACGCTGAGATGTCAGGTTGAAATAAAGGATCCCAACCTGGTTCTGGGTATAAGCAGAAAAGGTTTTCTGGCGGGATTGACAGACAGCAACAGGCGAAATATCGAAATTAATCAGGAAGAGCCCGAGTCGAGGACTCCATCGATGCCTGCAATGAGGAATATGCCCAGAAACATGCCCATGCCCCGGCCGATGGATATGTGGTACGAAGGTCTGCGCTATCACAAGCGGTTTACACAGCCGCCGAAAGTGCCACGCTGGCGGGCTTTGATACGTAAATTTTTGAGAATCCCACAGCCGCCATTTAAGCCGGAGTTGATCGATGAATTACAGCCGCCCAGTGTGCAGTTCGAACTCGATCTCGGATTGCTCGAATCTTCCGGCGGCGAAATCAGGTCTCTGAAAGGCTATTATTATGCTCTTGTGGCAGAATCTGTCGAACATGTTGAGGTCCCCTTCGAGCCGAACGACCAGTGGGTGCGCTTGACCGATGATGTGGCGATTCAGGTTCGCGAGGCCAAATGTACGATTTCAGGAACAAGAACAAGATATAATTATGAAATAGAAGAGAACCGGACAGCACGAAGAGGCATTTCTCGCCTGTCCGTCGGAGATTACCTGCCGGAGAAGATGGTAATGGGCCGGCAGTTTGTCAAACAAGACGGGAAGCCGCATGATCGATCTATGGGACCTGGTTTTATATCTGCTCACGTTGGCGGTAGCGGAAGCGGAACACATTCCAGCTCCGGCGGGCCGATTGAAAAGATTCGATTTGTGATTGCCGTGAATCCGAATCATTACAAAATACCTTTTGAGCTTAAAAATATCCCCCTGCCTGATCCTGAATCAAAAGAGGGAAAAAAGTAGGGATTTGACAGGAAAGCACCCTGTTTATAATCACGGATGTCACGTGCTTTGATCGGTGGGTTACAACCCACCCTACCTGTTTTATTGTCTCTGCGAACGTTGCGATCTCTGTGGCTGGTAATCCCCAAAGCTGGTTTGGGGGGAGATCCTTCGGCATAGCTCAGGATGACGGCTGAAATTCAAAAAGGCCGTTATTTTAAACTCGCGCTTGACATTGGCCGAATATTATGGTAAGAAGCATTTGTAATTGTTTAACACTATTGGTCTGGTTTGGATATTATGAACAAAAACATAAACATTGCGATTATCATAATTATTGCGGAGAAATTGAAGCTGCCCTGAGAAAGCTATTGAGTCAGGTATCAAAAGCCTTCCGGAGCGGCAAACTTTGGAAGGCTTTTTTAATTTACGGGCTGTGGAGCAAGAAAATGAGATTGCCGGCGGGCTTGACAGCGGGCAATTACGGGTTTATGCTACGTGGTTTATATTTCTTAATATGAGGATATTATAGATGTCGGATAAGAAGAGTAAAGGGTATCGTGATACGCTGAATCTGCCGAAGACGGGCTTCGCAATGAAGGCCAACCTGACCCAGCGTGAGCCGCAGATGCGCAAGCAATGGGCTAAACAGGATATTTACGGCACGATACGTAAGGCACGGAAAGGCGCCCCGCTGTACATCCTGCACGATGGCCCGCCCTACGCGAACGGCGACATTCACATGGGACACGTCACCAATAAGGTCCTGAAGGATCTCGTGGTCAAGTACAAGACGATGGCCGGTTTCGATGCGCCTTACGTGCCGGGCTGGGATTGTCACGGCCTGCCCATCGAATCGAAGGTCGTCACCGAGTTAGGCGAAAAGGTGCGCGAGATTGGCAAGCTCGATATTCGCAAACTCTGCAATAAATATGCGAGCAAATACGTCAAAATCCAGAGCAGGCAGTTTCAGGAGCTGGGCATATTCGGCGATTTTGAGAATCCGTACCTGACGTTCAAGCCGTCGTATGAGGGCGGGATTCTTGAAGTCTTCGCCGAGATGGTCGATAAGGGGCTGGTCTATAAGCAGCTCAAGCCGATTCACTGGTCGATTGGGTGCGAGACGGCGCTGGCCGAGGCGGAGCTGGAGTATAAGGACATTTCCTCGCCGAGCATCTTCGTGAACTTTCCCGTCGCACAAGAGAGCATCGAGCGATTGACGGAGCTTGGTCTTGTAAAGCAAGGCGAGGCGGCCGACGCAACGGTCAGCTTTATGATCTGGACGACGACGCCCTGGACGCTGGCGGCGAATCTGGCCGTAGCAGTGCATCCCCGGCTGGATTATACTGCGGTTCATTATGAAAAGGACGGCAGAAATTTCGTCTCAATCGTAGCAACCGAGCGGATCAAAGTGGTCATCGCCGCGGGAGATTTAGCAGAAGGAAAATACAGCCTCGGCGAAAAAACCGTCAAAGGCAGCGAGCTTGAAGGCCTGCGCTACGTGCATCCTTTCGTGGAGAAGAATCCAACGGAAAAGGATGCCTACATGGTAATCCTTGCCGAGTATGTCACTACCGAAGACGGAACGGGGCTCGTGCACACCGCCCCGGGCCACGGGGTCGAAGACTACATGTCCGGGCAGAAATACGGGCTGGCCGTCTATTCGCCGGTGATGGACGATGGGCGATATGATGAAACCGTGCCGGACTGGCTGCGGGGTCGAAACGTGCTGGAGGTGGACGGCGGCGTCAATAACGATTTGCAGCAAAGAGGACTGCTCTTCGCGCAGGGCAAGATCGTGCACAGCTATCCGCACTGCTGGCGGAGCAAAGGGCCCGTCATCTTCCGCGCCACCGAACAGTGGTTCATCGGTGTCGACAAAGAGCTGCCCGGCCTGGGAAAAAGTCTGCGCGACCTGGCGATGGAGAGCATTAATGACGTCGTATGGATTCCCGCCTGGGGCCGGAAACGCATCGGCGGAATGCTCGAATCGCGCCCGGACTGGTGCATCAGCCGGCAGCGAAGCTGGGGCCTGCCAATCCCCGTATTTCTAAACGCCGCGGGCCAGGCGCTGCTGACGAAAGAATCGGTGTTGGCCGTGGCAAAATACATCGCCGGACATGGCTCGAACCGTTGGTTTACCGATACGCCCCGGCAGATTTTGGGCGATGATTTCGTCCTGCCGGAAGGATTTGTGCTGGATGAGTTGCAGAAGGAAGAGAACATTTTCGACGTCTGGTTCGAGGCCGGCTGCAGTTGGTACAGCGTCTGTGTGAAGGAAGCGGGCTGGCCGGTGCCGGTCGATTTGTATCTCGAAGGTTCGGACCAGCATCGCGGCTGGTTCCAACTGTCGCTGCTGCCGGCACTGGGAGCAATGGGCAAGCCGCCCTTCAAAAGCGTCCTTACGCACGGCTTTACGGTCGATGAGAAGGGAATGAAGGAGTCGAAGTCGCTCGGTAATTACGTCAACGCCCAGGAAGAGGTGGCCAGGTACGGCTCCGATATTCTGCGGCTGTGGGTCTCCAGCGTCAATTATCAGGAAGATATCCGCTGCAACGATGAGATAATCGGCAGGACGCAGGACGCCTACAGGAAGATCAGAAATACGCTGCGATACCTGCTCGGCAATATCAACGATTTCGAGCCGGGCAAGATGAGCGTAGATTACGATAAAATGTTCGAGATCGACAAGTGGGCGATGCAGCAGTTGCAGAAACTCATCGCCAATGTCACCGAGGCGTACGAAAGTTTCATCTTCCACAGGGTCTATTCGCTGATCTATAATTTCTGTACGGTCGAGATGAGCAGTATCTATATGGACGTTCTCAAGGACCGCATGTATTGTGACGCCGCCGACAGCCCATCCCGCCGAAGTGCCCAGACCGCCATGTCCAAAATCATGGACGCCCTCGTGCGTATGCTGGCTCCGATCCTGGTGCACACCGCCGAAGAGGCCTGGGCGATAATGCAGTCCAAGTCTGACGATGCCGAATCGGTGCATCTGGCACTTATGCCGAAGGTCGATGATTCGATCGATTATAAGAATGATGAGCCGCGATGGGAAAAGCTAATGGGCTTACGGGATGAGGTCCTGCGAGTATTGGAAGGTCTCAGGCAGGAGAAAAAGATTGCCAGCAATCAGGAGGCCTGCGTCACGATCAATTGCGACGAAGAAGACACCGCGGCACTAAACGCCTTCGGGCTCGAACAATTCGCCGCCCTGTGCATCGTCAGCGAGGTAAAGCTGCAGAAGGCCGTAGGCGAAACAGTAATCTCGGCACAAAAAAGCTCCTACGAAAAATGCCAGCGCTGCTGGAACTACTGGCCGAGCGTCGGCAGCAATTCTCAACATCCCGACATCTGCCTGCGGTGTGCCGATGTGCTGGAAAGTTTAAAATAATAATAAAGGTATCTGTTATGGATTATACTCAATTCAAGACTGCAATACAGCGATTTGGTGAGATGCTGGATGCGTATCGAAATAATGCCGGCCGGCCGCCCTTGGAGCAGGAGGCAGTGCAGGATTCGCTAATCAAGCGGTTTGAATATACTCTTGTAGTAGCCTGGAAGATCTGCAAAAAACATCTTGAAGAGGAGGGTTTTGCAGAGGCGGCAACGGGCAGTCCCAAGTCGATTATCCGTCTGGCGGCACAAAGGAATTTGATTAGCAATCCCGAGATTTGGTTTAATTATCTGCGATTCCGGCAGGATACGTCACACGACTATTCCGGCGACAAAGCCGAAGTAGTGCTGGATATCGCAGAAGGTTTCTATGAAGATGTGGTTATTCTCTATCGGGGGATGACAGGTGAATCCTGCTGATTTACAACAATTAGTCGAACAGATAACAGTTCCCGTTCGTCATTTGAGATATATTTTAGAGCAGCTAAAACTATATATACCCGATGCGACTGTATGGGCGTTCGGCTCACGTGTTAAAGGTTCTAATCGTACATCGTCCGATCTTGACCTTGCGGTTCTTTGCGATAAGCAAACCGCCCGAAAACAATTACCGAAGCTCAATGAGGTATTTATTGAAAGTAACATACCCTTTAAAGTGCAGCTTCTTGATTTTAACCGCCTGCCAGTCAACATGCAGGAAAATATCAAAAAAAAGTACGTCATTCTTTATCGCTCGGACGAACAAAATAAATAAAGTATAAAATGGGGGATAGCAACCACCAAAAATGCCAGCGTTGCTGGAACTACTGGCCCACCGTAGGAACCAGCACAGAGCATCCTGACCTGTGCGAACGCTGTATCGAAGTTGTTGCCCGTTAACACATTGTCATTTCGACCGAAGCGTCCCTTCGGGACGCGCAGTGGAGACACGTAGCGAAGCGCAGAGCACCGAAGGGAAATCTACTTTAGAGTCTACCTTTGGTACTTTACCTATAGGATGCTTTAGTAAATATATGCTCAGCACGTTTGTATGGAGTGATAGACTTTGGATTGAATTAACGTCCATCGACGACATATACTCCCGGTTTAATTGAAAGTCTATATTCAAAATCATAATTGGATCGTTTAATCAACACTTCCTCTTTTGTTTCCATTTCAGGCGAACCTACTAAAATTCCTTTATATTCACTGATTCCATATCGCCATGTGAGTTTAATACATCTTCCGGTTTCGTTTTTATGAATATAAATCCATTCCGGATTAACATTTCTAATGAAATCAGGAAGGTCAGAAGGAATACTGGCTCGGTCATATGTGTTATATGAATATTTATCAGCCTCTTGCGACAAGATCCAGGTTTGAATAGAATCGATATCTATATTTTTAGTGACCCATTTTCCATATCCTCTCAAATAATGAACCGCTCCAGGCTGATGGAGAGTAAAGAAGAATACCCAGGATCCGATGAAAATCAGAAAAGACACTAATGCGGTAATTGCATATCTTTTGTTCCTTTCATCCGGCTTGAGTTGAAAGAAAATTCTAATTACAGCAAAAATTACGATAGCAATCTTCGACATCTCATAAAGTGAAACGAAAAATAAAATGCCGAAGAACGCCATGAATACCTGTTCATTTACGAGCCCAGCTTTGTAAAATATCATATCCAGATGAACAATTCCAATAATCGAGACAGCAAGGATTGTCATTATAATAATTACATCGAATTTATAGTTTATCTTTCTCAGGGTCTGAAGCATACGTATCTCATCAATCGATTAGTTACAGACATTTCCAAACTACGAATTTTAGTACTACTTTTTCCGATCGTTATTATTTAATTATACCAGATTTTTCTTTAAGTTGTTCGTATCTGCAATCATTTTTATGAATTTCAGAAGGTCAGCATAGGCAAACAATTTGCCCATCCTACCGGTTGTGACTAACTCATTTTGTTTGGACACAGCATGTCACTGTGTTATTCCGACCGAGCGTCGCGAGTAGAGGAATCTGGCTTCTATTAAGAAAGAATACGTTTGCGGTCAGATGTCTCGATTATGCTCGACATGGCAAAAGTGTGTAAGTGTTATCAATTTAAGTATTATTCTTTACCGGCTTCGAGGAGCATTAAATCCTGACTATGGACAGGCCAATTGGAGTGGATAGTTACATTGGCAAAACCTGCTTGCGTCAGTAATTGTTTGTATTGGTCATTAGTCCACGCTTTCGTGGTGCTGCGATAGGATGTTATATCTCCATCGGCGACATCGAGGATATGAAATTGCTGCAGCGCCGTTTGCTGTTTGTCGAGCCATTGATTTTCTATCAGGCAGATATGCGGATTATCCGAAAATAATCCCAGCAGGCCAGGGCCCGATTTGTACCAGCTATTCGGCGTGCTGCCGATACGCTCGACTGCTTCGAATGTGTGAGCTTCGAGCAGCAATTTCCCGCCGGGTGATAACGCTTCGAAGATTTTCTTTAGAATCATCCTGCACTCATCGGGTGAAAAGACATTGAACTCGCCGAAGACCATCATCGCGAGGTCGTAATCGCTGCCGAAGTCGACCGAGCGGATATCGCCCTGGATCAACTTTGCCTTATCGCCCAGTTGGCTTTTTGCGTATTCGATCGAGGCCGGGGAAAAGTCGATCCCGCAACAGTCGTAATCCATCGCTGCAAACTGCTCGATGTAAAGTCCCGGGCCACAGCCGATATCAAGAAGTTTTGCCGGAGTGTTATTGCATATATGTTCATGAATCCACTGCACCTGCGTCCGGATCATCTGACGCTTACGGCTGGCTAAGTCATGCTCCTGAGAAAGATGCTCTGCCAGCATACGCCGGCTGAAATCCGGATCGCCCCACGGAATCTTATAATTTCCATCCCAAAGAACCGCCTCATCGGCCGCCTGGTCTATAATCGTATTTAAGGAATCCTGTAAGCTCATACCTACAATTTACATAAACCAAAAGGATTTGTCAAAAAACTCGTCTCCTTCAGACTCTCCACAAACGATCCGGTCAATCCCTTTTGCTGGCGGTAATCTCGGTTAAATTTATAAATCTATGCAATAAAGATTGAGCTTACTGCGTCTTGCTCATCGGTGATATTGTTTATCACGAGCTGAAGAACCAATATTTATTAACGTTTTTAGTCAAGGAGACCAGATATGTTTAGACGAAGGGTAGTTTTTGGGCTGGTTGCGTGCCTTCTGGCCGTACTGATTGTAGGCCAGACGCTTTCACAGCCGGCACAGCGAGGACAGGGAGGCGGCCAGGGTGGTGGCCAAAGAGGCGGTCAGGTAGGCGGACAAAGAGGTGGTCAGAGAGGAGGCGCACAGAACTCCCAGCGTCCGCAGATGGACAGACGGCAGTTTGATCCGCAACAGATGCAAAGGATGATGCAGCAGCGGATGCAGCGTCAGGTTCGAGCCAGCGACGCGGAGTGGAAGACCATCGGACCGGGCGTCATGAAAGTCTCGGAACTCAACCGGCAAGTTTCCGGCGGCGGTATGGGCGGAATGTTCGGTGGCCGGCGTGTTCCAATGGGTGGCCGGCAAGGCGCCCAACCGACGGAACTTGACAAAGCCACGCAGCAGTTGCAAACCTTGCTCGATAATGAATCGGCGAAGCCGGAAGATATCGAGAAGCAGCTCACCGTCCTTCGTACGGCCAGAGAAAAGGCCAGGAAGGAACTGGCTACAGAGAAGCAGAAACTTCAAAAGCAGGTAACAGTACGCCAGAAAGCCCAACTGGTATTGATGGGTTTGCTGGACTAAGACATTTACGGCCCTTTCGATACACTTGCAGAGAAATTGTTAGAACAAGGGGCAAATTGACGAAACTGCGGCCCGGGAATCAGTGAATCACTCACCAAAGATAAGCTTCTTGCCCGGGCCGTATGTTTTAAGAAGCTTAACCGGGGGGAATCCCGCTGCGCTTTTAGCAGCTCACATTTTTTGGTAGACCTGTTCGACAATAAAAGTTTCAATATCGTTGTATGATACATTAAGGTTTACCGTCAATAGGAGGATTTGCTTTGAAACATGTGATAATCACAGCGGCAATTTATGTTTTTATCTGCAGCTCAATGCCGGCCGGGCAGGCCGTGAGAATCGAACTCACCGATAAGGTGCTGGTCGAAGATACAGTTCGATTTGGAATCAATCTCGGCGGGGATACGTATTATTCGGGCGCGGTGCTGGTCAAAAAACGTTCGCAGCAGAACTTCGAGGGCACGAGCTACCGGCAGTGTCATTTCGGCCCCAGCCAGGACGAGCATGGGGCGACTTCCTGGTTCCGCCAGCCTCAATGGTGGCGGGATTTGATGGTCGAGCACGGTTATTATGAAATCCTTTCCGGCCCGGCAAAAGGCACACGCGGCAAGATTAAAGCCATCACGACCAAAAAGGAAATGCATCAGGGCAAGCCGGAAGATTTTATGTACATCCAGTTCGATAAAGAAGTTCCGCCGGGGCCGCCCAACGGGGGGCTTCTTATCGAGGCATTCAGGCTTCAGGATGGCCAGTTTCGCAGCCTGGACGGATTCTGGACGTCCAAACAAAATGAGATAGTGATCGGCGACGTGCCGGCCGGTTCGTTCGGCCATGCGGCACTGAATATGAAAGGCTCGCAAGGCAAGGCCCACTATCATCTCAGCACGCATTTCCACAGGTTCGGAGAGTTGAACGGACGCTGGCATGTTCGTTTCCAGGCGAAGATAAAGAGCGGCGAGCCCTCGCTTGTGATTATGCCGAGCCCCGAGCGGTGGGGAGATAAGAAGACAGTCGAGCTCGAGAACCGGTGGAAGCAGTTCGATGAAATCATCACGGTTGACGGAGTGCCGGAGCCGGGCGATGACGGCGAAGTGCAGAATCTGTTTTTCAAAATCGAAGTCACCGGTGGCGATGTACTAATAGACGATATCGAGATATGGATGGAAGGCGATAAAAATCCGACGGTCTTTCGCGACGACCTGGTAGCTGCGCTGAAGGAGTTTAATCCCGGTGCGATTCGGTATCTGCAGACGGGCGGCGGTACGATAGACAATACAATCGCCCCGCCGCTGCGTTCGTATTCCTACACAAATCGGCAGGCGGCCACGTACGGGCCTTATGAAAGTCACCAGACAGATCCGTACAGCCTGCACGAGATGTATGAACTGTGTGAGTATCTTGACGCCGAACCCTGGTATTGCCTGCCGGGGACGCTGCACAAAGATGAGCTTGCTCATTTCATCGAGTATCTCGGCGCATCGGCCGAGGTTGGCTACGGCAAAATACGGGCTGGCCTGGGACATGAGCATCCATGGAGCGAGGTGTTCGACAATATCCATATCGAGTTCGGCAACGAGGCGTGGAACAATGCTGCGTGGTATCAGTGCGGCGGATATAACGGGCCTGACTATTGGCGGGAACTGATAGAAACGGGCAAAAGTTCGCCGTACTACAAGTCCGGCATGCTCTTTCACACCGCCGGCCAGGCCGCTTGGTCGGGCCGTAATGCCGGCATACTCAAAAACGCACCCAATGCCGACCGTTTTTCCGTGGCGCCGTACCTTGTTTCAGAACTCAACAACAAGGACCTCGATATACTTGATACGGATGAGAAGCTTTTCCGCTGGGTCTTCGCGAAACCGATCTGGCGGTCGTTCGATTCGCGCGGGGCGATGTTTCAGAATTACGATCTCGCCAAGGCCGCCGGCGTCGAACTTTCGATTTACGAAGTCAATCATCATACCACACACGGTGACGCGCCGGCCGAGCCTCGCAACAAAATCGTGACTTCCATCGCGGGCGGAATAAACGTTGCGAACGATATGCTGCTTATGATGCGCGAGCACAAGCTGCGTACACAGTGCTTGTTCTCGCTGATTCAGCACAAGTACCGCGCCCATGGCGTCGGCGACGTTTACCTGTGGGGGACGGCCCTGAATATGCGCAAAGGTCATGAGCGTTATCGTCCTACGTTCCTGGCCTGTATGCTGGCCAATAAAGTCATCGGCGGTGACATGGTCGAAACGATTCACTCGAAGAACGAGCCGACATTTGACGCCACCGGCTACTTCGCCTATCAGGCTGACGCCGAGACCGTCAGGGATATTCCGGTCGTCTGGAGCTATGGTTTTGCCGAAGGCGGCAGGCGGGGACTGATTTTGATGAGCCTGGATGTTTCGACCGCCCGCCCGGTTGAAATAGCTTTTGCCGGCAGGCCGGCGCAAAACAGAGCGTCACTATGGCGTATGAGCGCCGAGAAGATAACCGCCGGCAACGAGTTCGAGGCGGGCCCGCCGCAGGTTGCAGTCGCACAGGAGACGCTTAACGACTTTGGTCCGGGTTACAAAATGATGCTGCCGCCGCACTCGATGACGGTGCTCGAATGGGAAATTCAATAAGGCTGGATATTGTCCGCCGGTGACTATCGATTATCCATCTGCTGGCGTACCTTCTGATACACCTGCTCGACGGTAATGCGTTTAATGTCGTATTTTGGGTCGAGGTTGTTGGTTTTAATGCCCCTGCCGTCCGGCTCGATTGCCATCACGCAGTCCTTTCTTCGGTAAGGTTCCAGCATGATCGGATTCGCTCGGCCGAACATCATAACGAGCGGTACGCCTAAAGCCGCGGCTATATGTCCCGGGCCAGTATCATTACTTACAACCAGCTTGGCGCGTTTGAGCAGGGCTACGAGCTGGCTGAGAGATGTTTGCCCGGCGAGGCTTACTATCGTGACATTGGAGTTTTCCTTCACTTTTTCGACAATTTTCGCTTCCGAAACCGAGCCGGTGGCGACTATGGACAAGCCGTACTGCGATGAAATCATGTCGGCCAATTGGGCGAAACGCTCCGGGGGCCAGCATTTGTCCTGATGGACCGAGCCTGATATGAGAACTGCGTAATTATCTTGAATGCCGTAGCTTGTCAAAAGCTTTCCGACCGAATCTTCGGCGCCGGGATTCTGCGGAAAAACAAACTCGACGCCGAAGTCGGAGGCTCCGGCGGTCTGAATAATCTTCATGTAATAATCCACTACGTGGATATTTTCGATGTAGTGGATAATTTTGTGCGTATAGAAGATAGTGGCGAATTCCCGGGCGGTTGCCTTTCCGAAGCGTGTTTTACAGCCGGAAAGCCAGGCTAAAGAAGCCGTCCTGAATAGACCCTGAAAATCGAACACGATGTCAAATTTGCTCCGGCGAAGCTTCCGGATAAGTGACATAAGTGCGCCGAATGCGCTGGGATGGAACCAGGCCCTGGCGAGGAGCTTGCGGTCGAATGTGATAATCTCGTCCAGATGAGGATGATTTTCGATAAGCTGTGCAAATTCCGGCCGGATGAGCCAGCTTATTTTCGCTTCGGGAAAACTCATACGCAGCGCCCTCAGCGCCGGCAAAGCCAGGACGATATCGCCCAGTGAACTGGGTTTTGTTATCAGGATATTCTTGAAACGCTCGGACATTAATTACTCGTTCATAACATATCGTTTTTCATTTCTCGCTTCACAAGAAGCGAATATTTATTGGATTATTGTAAGCGATTGACTGATTTGAAGCAATCGGCATAAGAAAATTAAGAATTGAAATGCAAAAAGCGTAGTTACATATTAAAATGCGAGCATGGTATAGGTGTCTTATGGCTGAAAAAGGAAAATATATTTACGACTGGCCCAGGCCGATGGTTACCGTCGATGCGGTGGTCTTCAGCTTATCCGGTGGCAAAACGCAGGTGCTTCTGATCAATCGGGGCAGGGAGCCGTACAAAGGCAAGTGGGCCGTGCCGGGCGGATTCGTGGAGATCGATGAGGAGCTTGAGGACGCCGTGGCCAGGGAGCTACAAGAGGAAACCGGACTAACGGGAGTGCAGCTTGAGCAGATGCGTGCTTTCGGCAGGTGCGGCCGTGACCCGCGAGGCAGACAAATTTCAATCGCATTTACCGGCATAGCAACTGAGGGACAGGACAAAATCCGCCCCGGCGATGATGCTGCGAAAGCCAAATGGTTCGATATAGAAAAGTTGCCCGAAGATTTGGCCTTCGACCATGATCAAATGATAAAGTGCGGCATTGAAAAATTAGAACAGAGGTGGGGCAAGTCCCGCCCTATCGATATTTAGAATGAGCGATATGAATGAGAACGTTGATATTTCGGTTGATTTTACGGGCCTGAAGCTGAAAAATCCCGTTTTTACGGTTTCGGGGACTTGCGGTTATGCCGACGAACTGAGTGACTTCATGGATGTTAACTGTCTCGGCGGATTTATTACAAAGAGTATCACACTGAAGCCCAGAAAGGGCAATGCCCCGCCGCGGATTGTCGAGACCGATTCCGGGATGCTCAACGCGATAGGATGGGCGAATGTCGGATTGGACAAGTTTATTGAAGAGAAATTGCCTGTTATTCGACAAATGTCCCCCGCTGTCTTTGTGAACGTCGCGGGCGAAACGATAGCCGATTATGTGGCTGTGGTTGAGCGGTTGGCTGCCGAAAACGGCATCGCTGGCTTTGAGCTGAATATTAGCTGTCCGAACGTCGAGCACGGCGGCGTTAGCTTCGGAACCGACCCTGCACAAATCACGGAAATTACGAAGGCGATCAAAGAAGCCTCCGGCGATAAAGTCCTGATGGTCAAGCTGGCTCCGGCCGTGACTGACATTAGCATCATGGCACGAGCCGCGGTCGATGCCGGCGCCGATGCGCTGAGCTTGATAAATACCTTTACGGCGATGGTTATCGACATTGAGGCCCGCAAGCCCGTCTTAGCCAACCGTACCGGCGGCCTCTCGGGCCCGGCGATTAAACCGATAGCTGTCTATCTGGTTAACAAGGTCTACAACAACGTGGCCAGGGAACGCGGTATTCCGATTCTCGGAATGGGGGGAATCCGGACCGCTTCGGATGCCATCAAATTTATCCTCGCCGGGGCTTCGGCGGTCGGTATCGGCACGGCCAGTTTCATCGAGCCCGACTGTGCGGCAAAAATAATCGAAGGCATAAAAGCATATTGTGCTCGTAATAATATAGCGAATATCAAAGAACTGACCGGCTCACTTGTATAGAAAGAGGAACGATGACAAAAAAGACAACTCGCTTTGACGGTATTGTGTTTGCAGTTATTTTTGGTGTAGTGTTCTCGATTTTGTATCCCGCCGTAACGAATGCCGCCGATGCCGATACGATGACTTATCAGCAGGCTAAGCAGAGAATTCCTGATCGCCGGATCCCCAAATTCTGGATTGGTGACGTCGATGGTCTGGCATCTCGTTTCAAAAAACTCACTGAAGGCAATGTTAAGACAATAGCGATATCCCCCGGCGGCAGGCCGATGCATCTTGTCACTTTCGGCCGGAAAGAAAAACTCGGGCACAAAGCCAACTTCAATTCCGCTATCGGGGGCAGGGAGCCTGCCGCGTATATGAACAAGGCAGCGAGAAAAAAACCCGTAATCCTTTTCGTCGGTCCCGTGCACGGTGCCGAAGTCGAAGCCCTGACAGGCCTGGTCAACTTCATAAGCATCATGGAGAGCGGCGAAGACCTCCGGGGAAAACAGCAGGCGAAACTTCGTGCCCTCGGCGAGCAGTGCCGGCTGCTGATCATACCGGATGGCAATCCCGATGGAATTGCGCGTTTCGAGTCGCGAAGTCTCTGCGGCATGGAAGGTGACGACCTTCGGTTTTGGGGCCAGGGTACCTGGAGCGACGATACTTTCTGCGGCTGGCCCCAGAGCAAACGCCGGCACCCGATGGCCGGTGACGATGTCGGTTTCTTAGGCTGCTATTTCAACGACAAGGGCATCAATCCCATGCATGATGAATTCTTCGATCCGATGGGTCCCGAAGCGCCCGCTATTTTGAAGGTGGCCGCCACCGAAGGACCCGATCTGGCCGTCTCGCTTCACAGCCATGAGAACAAGCCGGCTGTTTTACGCCCGGCGTATGTCACCGTCGAAATCCAGCAGGATATTCGCTCGCTGGCCGAAAGGTGCTATGGAATTCTCGCCGAACGTGATTTACCTCATGGGGGGCTTTTCGAAGTCAAACCTGAAGGCGGCGAAAATCCCAGCCCGTTCAATCTTACAAGTGCCCTGTACCACATCAGCGGTGCAAGTCCGTTTACTTTCGAATGTCCCCACGGGCTCAAAGATAGCTGCCGGGTGAACTTCGATCAGATTCTCGATATACAACTTTCACTTTATGAGGCGATGCTGCGACATGAAATTGAAAAGAAAAAACTTTAGACATGATTTTTTCAAGAGTTTGACTGGTATCCTGCTTGTGTTGCTGATGCTCGCAGCCGCTTCGGCCCAAGGGCAAACAGTGAAACTGGACCAGCGCCCTGCCGAGCCCGGCCAGTGGGGTTACCGCCCTGCCGCCGGTTCGGTCTCGCAGGTCAATCCGCCGAGCTTTAGCTGGCGGCCCCAGACCGGCCTGACGTGGGAGATTGAGTGTTCTAATGACGCTGAGTTTAAAAAGATCGAATACCGGTTGGGTGATCTGGAATTCAACGTGCACTGCCCGCCCCGGACGTTCGAGCCGGGGACATATACATGGCGCTATCGCGGCAAGGATAAAAACGGTACATATACGAACTTGAGCCATGCGCGAACGTTCACGATTGCTGCTGACGCTTCGGAGATGCCGCTGCCGGCCCGGCGAGAACTTATCGCCCGCATCCCGAAAAGTCATCCGCGATTGTTCATGCGTCCGGAGAACCTCGGCCGGCTGCGAGAGCTGGCGCAGGGCAAGATGAAACCGCAGTATGACCGGCTTGTAAGAGAATGCGATAGAATCATGACCCGCCCCCCTGCTACCGCCGAGCCGCCGAAGTATCCGGAGGGTACCATTCGCAACAGCGATCCCTGGCGTAAAATATGGTGGGGCAACCGGACCTATACCATCCGGGCATTAAACAGTGCCGCTACTCTCGCGTTCACCCGGCTGCTCGGCGGACCGGAGAAGTACGGCATTGAGGCCAAACGAATCCTTCTCGAATGCGCCAAGTGGGACCCCAAAGGCAGCACGGGTTACCGCTACAACGATGAGGCCGGCATGCCCTACAATTACTATTTCTCCCGCACATACACATTCGTGAACGACCTGCTCAACGAACAAGAAAAAGAACTCTGCCGAAAGGTAATGAAAGTACGCGGCGACGAGATGTACCAGCACCTTTGCCCGCGACATCTGTGGCGCCCGTATGGTAGTCACGCCAACCGGGCGTGGCATTTCCTCGGTGAGGTCGGTATCGCTTTTCTGGGCGAGGTCGATGGCGCCGAGGACTGGGTCTGGTTCGCAACCAACGTGTTCTTCAACGTGTATCCGGTCTGGAGCGATGACGATGGCGGCTGGCACGAGGGCTCATCCTACTGGGCCAGCTACCAGAACCGTTTCACATGGTGGGCCGACGTGATGCGCGAGGCTATGGGTATTAACGCCTTCGACAAGCCGTTCTACTCGCAGGCCGGCTACTACCCGATGTACCTTATGCCGCCCGGCAAAGTGGGTGGCGGCTTAGGGGATTTAACTGCAAGACGCACGGCAAAGAGTAATGTGCCGCTGGTCAGCACGTTTGCCGCACAAGATCAGAACGGGCACTGGCAATGGTACGTCGAGCAGCTTGGCGGCCCCGAGCCCGCTGGCGGCTATATCGGCTTTATCCGCGGGGGATTGCCCAAGGTTAAGGCGACGCTGCCCAGTGACCTGCCGAACTCGCGACTTTTCGCCGGCACCGGCCAGGCCTATCTTAACACAAGCCTGACCGACGCCAGCAACAGCGTCCAGGTCGTCTTCAAATCGAGCCCGTTCGGCACGCAATCCCACGGATATGAGGCGAATAATTCATTCCTGCTGTGGGCCTACGGCAAGCGCCTGCTGATCCGCACCGGCCGCAGGGACAGCTACGGCAGCAAGCATCACACCGTTTGGATGTGGAGCACGCGCTCGGTCAATAACATTACCGTAAATGGCAAAGGCCAGAGCAGACGAACCTCCAAAGCCCAGGGCGAAATCATCGCCTTCAAAACCACACCCGAAGTGGATATTGTCATAGGTGAGGCAGCAGATGCTTACGAGACTCCGCTCGAACGATTCACTCGTGCCATTATCTTCGTTAAACCTGAATTAGTTATAGTTTTTGACCGCCTGGAGGCCAAAGAGCCTTCAACCTACGAATACTGGCTACACGCTGTCAACAAAATCAATATCAAAGGCCAGCGTCAAATTCAGGTTCGAAACGATGATGTAGTTTGTGATATCGACTTTCTGACTCCGGCCGGTCTGGCCTTCGAGCAGACTGACCAGTATGATCCGAATCCCCGGCCGCGGATTAAGTTGCGCGAGTGGCACCTGACGGCTACGACGCCGGAGAAACAAAAACACATGGAATTCGTAACACTCTACCGCCCGCATAGGCAGCAAGATAAACCTGACGTCGGAGCCACACTTCGTCCCGTCCCCGGCGGCTACGTCCTGAATGTCAGCCAATCCGGCAAAAAGCTTACCGCCCTGCTGCCCGTGGACGACACGGCAACACTTGAGGCCGGTGGCCTGAAAACAACCGGTACTATAAAGGTAAAACTCGAGCACTCGTCAGGTCAGCCAACCCAAATCCTTGAAATACGAGAAGGTGAATTGGATTGATGATTAGCTATATAGAGAAGAAGCCGAATGAAGATGCGATTAATCTTCCTTTCGTATAGTGTCCACAGCTTCGAAAATCGTACTTTCACTCTTCTCGACGAAATTATAGCGATATATTAGGCTTCGGTCTCTTGCCCATAGGTAGAGACACTCATGTTCCGCCGACATATCCAAAAGAAGAGATGATCTCTCAGGGATTTGGATTGTGTCAATGATCTGTCCTTCTCGGTTGAGTACGTATATTCTTTGTCCGCCATCTGAAAGGCATACAACAAAGCCATCGTCAGTGAGTAAACCTGTTATATCTTCCGGCAATTGACATAGCAGTGTGTTATTGCGGAATATCTTGCTGCCTGAGGCATAGACAACAGAACCATCTGAACTGCCTCTCGCCAAACAGATATCTTCCGCCCGTAGTACGTCTTTTATCTCGCATGTCATGTTTTCGGCATCCAATCGGATTTCTGACAACACCTTGTTACCATTTTCGCTGTATCTAGCATATAGACGATGGTCGTCCACCCACAATCGGTAAACGGTTGCCGGAACATGTGAAATGTGGATGGTTTTGCCATTGTCTTTTGAAAATCCAAGATAGGATCCGCCATACGTCTCATCCAGGAGCTGACCGACTCTCAGTGCAAGAATACTCCCGCTTGGATTCCAGACAGGATTCCCTACTAAAAGGTTTGGGTTTACCGGATAAGAGGATATCTCCGAAATATCATCGCCGGATATTCGGAATCGTTTGATTTGTTTTTCTTCCGCAGCGGCGATGAACAACAATTCATCGTGCTCAACTGACGGTCTCCATGCAACTCCCAGACTTTTGTCGGAACCGGGGAATTCCAAGACAATTGGTTCAAAATCATCATGTGTTAGTGGAATGATGTATCGTCGCCGGACACCGTCTTTCTCAATACCGCATACCAGCAAGTCTCCGGAATCACTTATGGCTACAGGACCGCCTATCCTTGGAGCCTTATGCCTTTCGGTCACTTGCCATATTACGCCTTCATTCAGCCACAGGGCCAATGCTGCAACCGTCACAAGCAGGCATGTCCCTGATATAGCAATGTGGCGCCATGTAATCGGTGGTACAGTGCTCCCAATCTTCAACCTGGGTCGATACCAGAAAAGCACTGCCGCCACTGCAATAATGCTAAGGGCGCCCGCTACACTTGGCAGGCGACCGATGCCGGGAGCTATTTGATTCCAGTCGAACGAGAGAAACTCATACGCTCCGGGCAGAGCGAGAAATACGAACAGGGCCAGGAGTCTTGATTTGCCCGTGAATTGGCCTCCGCTTAGAATCAGGGCTTCTATCCTCACGAATATCGACGTGCAGAAATAAAACACCGTACCTGCAAAGAGCAGTGCACCGGTAATAAGGAGGATCCACCGGAGAACCGCGGAACCGGGAAATTCCAGGACCTGGGAGAACAAGATGATTTTGCCAACATCTCCCGTAGGGACAGGATGATAAGAATTCCATACGATGTAGTCTATGCCTTCGATCAGAAAAATGAACGCGCCAACGAGCAGCACCAGTTGAATGTCAGGCCTCCTGCGGAACAAAAATACAAGTCCCCAGAGTATCGCACCGCATATAGTTGCCGCGATGATGCCGGAAGCCAAAAAGAGAATATGATGTGTTACAGGTGCTTCAATCGGCAGATCGGCGAACGCCCATCCCATCGTGTCCCATTTGACGATGAAACCGGAGAACTGGCCGCCGAGAAGAACAGCCGTTAGGCCGTGACCTACAACCTCGTGAATGGTTGTACTCAATATCTCGGCCACATATACGATGGGCAGAGCGAAGAACGCAAGCCTGACGGTTCTTGCGATTGTGTTATTGCCGTGAATGATATTCATAATGCAAGGCCCAACAATGATAGAATAATCCGCATAGCAAAGAGATAAAAGGCTGGTGCCTCTTACAAGAGGAATTACCGTATCTTCCTGTAAATCCGTCCAACAGTCTCAGTCACTCGCCACATCGGAGTTTGCGTCGCTTAATACGAAAATTATAGCGTGGCACGGCGGGCAAAGCAATAGAAAAAAATCGTATCCATCTTCCAAGGGAACCGCATGGGCAGGAGAACCTGCCCATCCTACACATGGTTCGGCCCATGTCAATCGGCGTGATGCTGCCTCGGCGGCATTTAACGGGCTGATCGTCCATCGGCCCAATGACCGTTACGGGGCGTGGCAACTCTTGATGATGAAGCCACCGGATTTTTCTTCGCGTTCCAGTTCGAGGATCCCGTGTGCTCCGGCCTCCTCCAGCATCTGGCCGAAAGACCGGAAGCCGTAGTAGGATTCGCTGAAGCCGGGTTTGCGGCGCTTCAGGGTCTGCTTGATCATGGAACCCCAAATTTTCTCCCCCTCACCTCGTTCCTCAACCAGGGCCTCGTAGGTCTCGACAATCAGATCCCATGCCTCCTGTTTCTTATCTCCGGGCGGCGGCTTGACGGTTTTAGCGACATGGTTCTTTGCCGGCTTGCGGGCTGTCTCCCTGGCGGCTTTCCTGCGGGGCGGCTGACGGCGAACGAGGTCATCGTAATAGATAAACTCATCGCAGTTTGCAATCAACAAATCCGAGGCCGAATTCTTGACGCCGACACCGATTACGATTTTGTTGTTCTCCCGCAGCTTGCTGACGAGCGGGGAGAAATCGGAATCGCCACTGATGATGACGAAGGTGTCCACGTGCTCTTTCGTGTAACAAAGGTCGAGCGCATCGACAACCATGCGAATATCGGCGGAGTTCTTGCCCGACTGGCGCACGTGCGGGATCTCGATCAACTCAAATGACGCTTCGTGCATCGCCGATTTGAATGTTTCGTAGCGGGCCCAGTCGCAGTAAGCCTTCTTGACTACGATATTGCCCTTGAGCAGGAGTCGCTCGATCACCTTGCCAATGTCGAATTGGGCGTATTTTGCGTCGCGAACACCCAAAGCGACGTTCTCGAAGTCGCAGAAAAGAGCCATGTTCCTCGTTTCAGCCTGATATGTCATTACATGGGCCTCCAGTCAATATATTTGTATTCCCGGTTCTTGAAAATCATAGTAACGGCGGCATCATTGGTCCCGGTCACTCGCCAAATCCAGTTTTCTTCACTTACAGCGAAGATCATAACATGCTGCGGTGGGCAAAACAACAGGAAAAAAACATATCTTACATTGTGGCTTCGTCCTTATCTTATTGCTTGATGTTTTTGATAAGTTGGGGTATTTTTGTATTGTCTTATACGTGTACCAAAGCCGTTGTCCGCTTGACTTTCACGGAAACGGCGGGTATAAAATAGACATTTGAAAATCCAAACTAATGCCAAAAAGGAGCGAAGCAAAATGGCCCAGGATATGGAACAATTGTACAACGAACGAACGAAGCGTTACATCACTGCTATGCGGAACGAGAAGCCGGACATGGTTCCGATTCGGCCGTTTGTCGCCGAGTTTACGGCGAAATACGCCGGCTATACCTGCCAGGATGTCGCCCACGATTACAACATGGCTTTCGAAGCGGCGGTTAAGTGCGCGAAGGACTTCGATTGGGACGCTGTCGTTGCAAACATGGTTTATGTCTGGACGGGCCTTGCACAGGCGGCGGGGCTTCGCTACTACGGCATCCCGGGTATCGGCATCCCGCACACGGTAGGTTTCAATTACATCGAGCCGCCCGAGGAAAAAGCCTTCATGAAAGCGGACGAATACGATGCCCTAATCGACGATCCAACCGGCTTTCTCTATAACACGTGGCTGCCCCGCGTCTCGACCGAAGTGAGCAAGATCGGCGAGGCCTCGACCTATCGCAACAACCTGGCGATGGTTAAGAGCGGCATGGCAATGCTGCAATATTTTTACGCTTTCGGCCCGCAGATCGGACGCCTGCGATCCGAGTGCGGCACGGGTTCGGCAATCGCCGGTATTTTTAAGGCGCCGTTCGATATCCTCGCCGACAAGCTGCGGGGCTACCTGGGCTTAGTCAGTGATATGGAAACTCAGCCCAAAAAGGTGCTCAAGGCATGTGAGGCGCTCATACCGCATTTGGTTAACGTAGGCCTGACCACCGCCGACCCGGGCAATCAGGTACCTATCGGCTTCTGGATGCACCGCGGCTGCGTGCCGTTCTTCAATCCGAAACAATTCGCATCCCACAACTGGCCCACGCTCAAGCCCTGCATCGAGGAGTTCTGGAAGAACGGCCACCAGACGCTCTTCTATGCCGAGGGCAAGTGGAAATATCATTTCGAGACATTCCGCGAGCTGCCGGACCGCAGCATTGTTTTCCACTGCGACCAGGACGATATCTTCGACGTTCATCGCTCGCTTCACGATAAGTTCGCTATCAGCGGTGGCATCCCGAACTTTATGTTGAGCTACGGCAAGCCGGAGGAAGTGCGAGAGTTCTGTCTGCGGGTCATTAAGGAAGTGGCCAAAGACGGCGGCTATATAATGGATGCCGGCGCGATTATTCAGAACGACGCCGACATTGAAAACATGAAGGTGATGACGCAGGTCTGCCGCGAGCACGGCGTTTACTCGGCCGGCAGTTACGAGCCGCCGAGCGATATGCCGCCCTGCGAGCTGCCGTCATCGGTGGAGTCGCGTAAAAAAGTCACGGGTATGGCCGGCCGGAAGAGTCCGAAGATCAAACCGGGCGTTTGTTTTCCGTGGGAGCAGCGTGTCAAGGACCTGCCCGAAATCACGGGCGACCCGGCCATGGTTCAAAAAATCTGGGAAGACATTGACGCTCTGGGCAATATGTACATCTGGCAGTTGCTGCTGTCCTTCTAAGCTCCCGTATTATGGGCATTTTTAGAGGTACCTGAAGAATGACAAAAACCACTACACTGGATCGACGCCGTTTTCTCGCCTCCGGCACGGCAACCGTGCTAACTGTGGTGACAGGCGGAATTCTCGGATCGGGCTGCCGCAGCACACAGAACGATGCAAGGCCGGAGAAAAAAATACTTGTCGGAGGCCACCCCTGGGTCTACGCAGCGACACAGCCGAACTACGATATCTATCCCGTGCTGGACCGGATCTTCGCCGACATGAGTTATGCGGGCCTGGACGGAATCGAGCTGATGCACACGGCGCTGCGCTACCCGGATGCGGTCGAGCGCATCGCAGCGCTCTCGAACGAGCACAATCTGTCCGTCATTGGAACGTCCTTCGGCGGAGCTATGTGGGACCGGACGCAGCATGAGGCCGTCTTTGAAGACGCCCGTATAGTCGTGACGCGACTGGCCAAGCTGGGCGGGCGAACGCTTGGCACGTCCGTCGGCAGAGCACCGCAATCCAAGACAGCCGAACAGTTGGACGCACAGGCGGAACTTTTGCGCCGGATAATGAAGCTCTGCGGCGACAACGGCGTCGAACTGAACCTGCATAACCACACTTACGAAGTAGAAGACGACATGCACGATCTGAAAGGAACGCTCGCACGCATTCCGGAGGTTAAGCTGGGTCCCGATCTCAACTGGCTCGTGCGGGGCGGCGTCGATCCGGTGGATTTCATCGAAGCTTATGGCGAGAGCATCGTGTTCCTGCACATCCGGGACCAGAATGCCGACGGGACGTGGTCCGAAGCCGTGGGCGAAGGAGATATGGATTATGTTGCCATCGGCCGGGCCCTGCGAGCCGCCGACTTCTCCGGCGATGCCGTAATCGAGCTTGCCCATGAAGGCAACTTCAAACCTACACGGCCCCTGCGGGACAGCCTAAAGATGAGCCGAGCCCACGTCAAAAAGACCATGGGTTTCTGAACTTATAAGGAAGACGCAAATGAATCAGACAATTTCACGCCGGACTTTTTTGAAAAACGCGGCGAGCGTCGCCGGAGCAGCAGCGGCATTTCCGTATATTATACCTTCGTCGGCGCTGGGTGGAGCGGGCGGCGTTGCGCCGAGCAACCGGATTGTCATGGGCTGTATCGGCACGGGAAACCAGGGCACCAACGATATGAAAGACTTTCTACAGGACAGCCGGGTGCAGATTGTCGCCGTCTGTGACGTCAACCGCCAGAGTAACGGCTACTGGGATAACCGCATCGGCGGACGTGAGCCGGCAAAGAAAATTGTCACGGAACATTACGCAGGCAGGAGCGCATCGGGTGCCTACAGGGGTTGCAGGGCATACAAAGATTTTCGCGATGTGCTGGCCCGCGACGATATCGACGCCGTCCTTATCGCCCTGCCGGACCACTGGCATTCGATTGCGGTTATTGAAGCGGCAAAAGCGGGCAAGGACATTTACGGTGAAAAGCCGCTGTCACTGACCATCGGCGAGGGGCGGGCAATGAGCGACGCGGTCCATCGTTACGGGCGCGTCTTTCAGACGGGCAGCCAGCAGCGATCGGACCATAATTTCCGCCGGGCGTGTGAGCTGGTGCGAAACGGGCGGATCGGCAAGCTCCATACCGTCAAGTGCGGCCTGCCGGGCGGAACGCCGGATATTTCAAAACAGGGCCATCGCGACAAGCCCGAACGGGTGCCGGATGGTTTTAATTACGATATGTGGCTGGGGCCGGCTCCGTACGCCCCCTACTGCCCCGCCCGCTGCCATGTTAATTTCCGCTGGATACTGGATTACTCCGGCGGGCAGGTCACCGACTGGGGGGGACATCATCCCGACATCGCCCAGTGGGGTATGGGCACCGAAAAAACAGGGCCGGTGGAAATTAAAAATGCAAAAGGTGAGTTTGCCGAGGATGGATTGTATAATACGGCAAAGAGCTTTTATTTCGAGTGCGTTTACAAGAACGGCGTCAAACTTATCATTTCGAATAAAGTGCGCGGCGGCGTGACATTCGAAGGCACAGATGGCTGGGTATGGGCCGACCGGGGGCGTCACGATGCGAATCCGAAGTCACTGCTCGAATCGGTCATAAAGCCGGACGAGATTCACCTGTACCAAAGCGATAATCACGCCAGAAATTTCATCGACTGCGTTATTTCGCGGGATGAGCCGGTCGCCCCGATTGAGACGGCCCACCGCTCTATCACGACCGTGCATCTGGGCAATATCGCCATGCGGCTGGGCAGAGACCTGAAGTGGAATCCGGACATCGAGCGGTTCGTTAACGATGACGGGGCCGACAGGATGCTGTCGCGGACGATGAGAAGCCCGTGGCGGGTGTGACATTTATTATTTACTATTGACTATTTACTATTGACTATTATTTGGTGACTATATCATGACACATGGACAAATTAATCGACGGAGCTTTTTGAAAAGAGCAGCGGGTACTTCTGTTGCCGCTGTGGGATTCCCTTATCTGGTTCGCTCTTCGGCGCTGGGTAACGCCGGTACTGTCGCGGCCAGCGAGCGTATAACATTGGGATTCATCGGCACCGGCAGCCACGGTATCGACATGAATCTCAAGAGTTTCCTTCCACAACCTGATGCTCAGGCGGTCGCCGTCTGTGACGTGGACCCCGTTCATCTGCAGCAGGGCCTTGATACGGTCAACAAAAAATACGGCAATAAAGATTGTGCAGCATATAAAGATTTTCGCGAAGTTCTCGCCCGGAGCGATATCGACGCGGTGATGATTTCTACGCCGGACCATTGGCACGTGCCGATTTCGATTGCCGCGGCCAATGCGGGCAAGGACATCGAATGCGAGAAGCCGACGCTGACCATCGAGGAGGGCCGGGTGCTGTGCGATGTTATGAAACGCTACGGCCGGGTTTTTCAATGGTCCACCGAGGACAGATCGGTATATGAGTATCACCGAATGTGCGAGCTTGTCCGCAACGGCCGGATCGGAAAAGTCCATACGATTCGCGTCGAGCTGCCGAGCGGGCCGGACACGGCCGGCGATCCGACGCCGATGCCTGTGCCGGATGGTTTCGATTATGACATGTGGGTAGGCCCGGCGCCATGGGCGCCTTATACCAAAGACCGTATCCACTGGAACTTTCGCTGGATTATGGATTATTCCGGCGGGCAGTTGACCGACTGGGGCGCGCACCTGCTCGACGGTGCCCAGTGGGGTAACGACAGCGAGCATACCGGGCCTGTAGAAGTCGAGGGCAAAGGGAAATTCTGGCCGGAAGGGCTTTATAACACCGCTATTGAATATCACATTGAGTACAAATACGCCAACGGGGTGCGGTTGATCGTGACATCAGGCACGCCGAGCCTGCGATTCGAAGGCTCCGAAGGTTGGATTGGCAACCGGGGCTGGAGGGCGCCGCTGCAGGCCGAGCCGAAATCCATCCTGAATTCGGTGATTGGGCCGAACGAGATTCACCTTTATACTTGCCAGGCCGGCGAGCAGCGGAATTTTCTCGATTGCGTCAAGTCGCGTAAAGATTGCTATTTCCCGCCCGAGATAGGCCAGCGGTGTTTTACCGTCGCACACATCGGGAATATCTCAATGCTGTTAGGGCGAAAGCTCAAATGGGACCCGGACAACGAGAAATTCATCAACGATGAGCAGGCCAACCGTATGCTGTCACGCACGATGCGCAGCCCGTGGCGATTGTGAAATGATAAATGATTATTGATGAGTGATTATTGAAAAGGCAAGAATTATGAGTACTCGAAACGGAATGAATCGTGCGATTGTGTTGTTCATTGGGATTCTTTGCTTTTTGGCAGTAACGAATACAAAGGGAGAAACGGCAGAATTGACAGGTACGGATTTTTCTGCGTGGCGGAGTGATACGGGGCAGTGGCAGATTGTCGCCGATACGTTCACTAATCCTCAGGATGAAAAGCTGTTGAGCAGCAAGCCCGGAACCGGGGCTATTGTCAACGGGCCGACGGGCAAGACATCGCATTTGTTCAGCAAAGCCGAGTTCGGCGATATCAAAACGCACATCGAATTTATGGTTTCGAAAGGCTCGAATTCCGGCGTGTACTTCATGGGCCGGTACGAGATTCAGGTTTTCGACAGCTACGGCACGGAAAAAAGTGAATATCCCGGCATTGAGTGTGGCGGCATTTACCAGCGGTGGGATGAAAACAGGAATAAGGGTTATGAAGGTCATTCGCCGCGAGTAAACGCGTCGAAGGCCCCGGGACAATGGCAGACATTTGATGTTATCTTCCGAGCACCGCGTTTTGACAAGGCCGGACGAAAAATCGCCAACGCCAGATTTGAGAAAGTGATGCACAATGGTATAGTGGTTCACGAGGACGTGGAGCTTACCGGGCCGACGCGGGCCGGCGCATATAACGATGAAAAACCGGACGGGCCGCTCATGCTCCAGGGTGACCACGGGCCTGTCGCGTATCGCAATATCAGGATCGAGTCGGCCGGGCCGAATCCTTTTTTCGCAATGGATACGGCAACAAAAGATGCTGCACATCAAACCGCAAAAGAGCAGGTACGGATGGTCAAGGAATTGGGCTATCCCGGAATCGGATGCACGGCGGGAAAAGAGCTTGACGAAATGGCCAAAGAGCTGGATAAGAACGGCCTGAGACTTTTTACAGTCTATCTCGGCGTCAACATCGACCCCGATCAGCAGAAATACGGCCCGGAATTGAAAGAGACAATCGAGGTGCTTAAGGGTCGTAATGCAATGCTGTGGCTGTTCGTTCAAAGTAAGCAGCACAAACCTTCGTCGCCAGCCGGTGACGACCGAGCGGTGGAAATTCTCCAGGAGGTCGCCGAGATGGCTGCCGAGGCCAAAGTGCGGGTAGCGCTCTATCCTCACACCGGATTCTGGGTCGAGCGTGTGGAAGACGCCGTGCGTGTGGCTAAGAAAGTGAACCGCAAAAACGTAGGCGTGACTTTCAACCTGTGTCACTGGCTCATGGTAGATGCCGAGAAGAATATGAATTCGCTGATTGATTCAGCGATGCCGCATTTATTCGTGGTCACAATAAACGGCGCCGACAGCGGCGGCAGGGATTGGAAGACCCTGATCCAAACGCTGGACCGCGGCACGTTCGACATGCGGAGATTCTTAAAAACTCTGGCAGATTCAGGCTACACGGGCCCGATAGGATTCCAGGGCTACGGCATAGGCGGCGACGCCCGCGAGAACCTCAAGCGAACGATGAATGCCTGGCTCGAACTGAACAAGTAGAGACGGCTGATTAGTACCACCGCAGGGTAAATAATGTTGTGCATTTTTCGATGTCTTTGTTAATATGGCAACACCCGGTAGATTCTGAGATTATATTGTACGTAAGGAATTGAAATAAACAGGTGATTGATGGAAACGCTCAAGTTATTGCGTGATTATTTTCCGATGGCGGTTTTTACCGGCAAGTGCCTTGTGTTCATCAGTGAGGACTGGCGGGTAGAACTGACCGAGCATAAAGACAACGATTTTACAAAATCCGAGGGACCGCCTTCTATTATACGCGTTAGAATTTCCAGAAGGACGCTGGAAGGCGATTTGATCCCGGGGCATTACGAAGATTTCCAGCTTGAATCGCTGGGTGTGCTTGCAGAGCAGATTGAAAAGTATGTTCAGTTGGCGATCGGCTCGAACCTGCGGGAGAAAATTGAGTAACCGGTATGTGTTATTGTGCGTGTTTTTAATATCTTGAGAAAATCCCCCAGGACGGGTCTGGGGGCTAAACATGGGCATGGGTAATCTGAAGATTGAAGAACATAATGAAGGTGCGATTTTTGTGGCAAAGATTGTGCCGGGCAGCAGCGGGCCGACGCGGATTTGCGGACTGCTTGACGATATGCTGAAGGTCAAGGTAGCCGCGGCTCCGGAAAAAGGCAAGGCCAATCAATGCCTGATTAAGTTCTTAGCCAAACAGCTCGGCGTGAAAAAGAACGCCGTGAGTATCATTTCCGGTGCAACCAGCCCGGTCAAGCACGTGAAGGTTTCGGGAATGTCTGCCGATACGCTGCTGAAGAAGCTGAATCTGAGCGAAAAGGGTCTTCGTTAATGACTGACAAATCGACTTTACTTTCGCAAACTTTGCCCAAAGACGAGACCTCACTTAAGTACATGCTGAAGCTGGCGGCCCCGATGGTCGTTGCGCATATCTCCTTTACTATCATGCAGTTCGTTGACAGGTTCATGGTCTCACGTCTTGGAACCGAAGAGCTTGCGGCGATTCTTCCGGCGGGGTATGTCAGTTTTTTGCCAGCCGCATTCGCAATCGGCGTGATGACCAGCATCAATACGTTTGTCAGCCAGAGCCTCGGCAGAGGTGATAAAAAGGCCTGCTCGAATTACTGCTGGCAGGCGATATATATGGGTTTGGCGTATTCGGTTGTTGTCGTGGCGATTATGTGGCCGGCAGCGCCGGCGATATTCAGAATGCTTGGCCACGAGCCGGCTGTTGCCGCGATGGAGGTTATATACCTGCGGATTATGCTCTACGTCCAGGTTCTGGCGGTTTTTGTCTGGGCGAGCAGCCAGTTTTTCATGGGGGTGCATCGGCCGGTTGTTATGATGTACTCTGCGATAGCCGGGCAGATTGTGAACGTCGCTGCCAACTACGTGTTGATTTTCGGTAAGTTCGGTTTTCCTGCAATGGGAATCGCCGGTGCCGCATGGGGCACATTTATCGGGATAGCCGCAGGTTCCTCTATTCGAATGGCGGTCTTTTTGACCGGTGATATCAATACGAGCTTTCAGAGCAGGCATAGTTTGAATATCGATTTTGCCAAGATGAAAGACCTGCTTAAGGTTGGCCTTCCCGCGGGAATCGGCCTGATGGTGAATATTGCGCTCTGGGGGGTGATTTTGTTCGCGATGGTCGGCCGGTTCGGAAAAGACGCCCTGGCAGCTACAAGTGCCGTTCTTTCATGTGTGAATGTCTCGGTTATGCCTGTAGTGGGCCTTGCGACGGCTTTGACCGCCGCTGTGGGAAAGTCGATCGGAGAGGGAAAGAAAGATGTGGCAATTAAACAAACCAGCGTATGTTTGAGGATAGGACTGGTTTACATGGGACTGATCGGTCTTTGCCTTCTGGTCTTTAGAAACTCAATCATGGCGTTCTGGTCTTCAGACGACACGGTCATAGCAATTGGTATCAGGATTTTCGTTCTGGCGGCAATTTACCAGGTCTTTGATGCCGCCACACTAATCTATAACGGCTCGCTGCGCGGTGCCGGCGACACGCTCTGGCTCGCGGCGGTCTCGGCATTTGGTGCTATTGTCGTGCTGGGAGCCGGCAGCTTATTGATTGTTAAGCTATTTCCCGGGCTTGGTGCTTTGGGGCCATGGACCGGGGCGACTATCAGCATCATAACGGTCGGACTGGCAAACCGGTGGCGGTTCATGAGCAATCGCTGGATGCGGATAGACCTGTTCAAACGCCAGGGGGCGGGAATGCCAATCAGCGACGAAGCGGCAGTTGAATAGCGACAGCGATGCTTATTCAGTTAGCTTTCGCAGATTGATATTGCGAACGGCTCCGGCTGTCTGCCAGGTCGCCACGCCCATCGGCTGGCACAAATCCATTTCGGCTCGGGTATCGATTTTTCGGCCGGTTATATCCATATCGACGAGCGGCTCTTCTCCTTCCTCCTGGAGCCAGGCCTGGATCCGGTTGGGAGTGACCCGCAGGCGGACGTGGTACCACTTGCCGTTCTCGAAAGCAACAAACCGGGTAGTCTCGTTGTTGGCGGCGTCATAGTAGTCAATATTGGACAGTCCGCAGAGCGAGCCGCCCCAGCCGCCAAGAACAAGTGAGCAGTATTTATCGTTGACGGGAAAAGTGAATCCGCAGAAAAAATCGCTGCCGGAGACCCGCATGGCTTCCAGCGTGATTTCGTAGTTCATACGCACCAGCGGGCCGGCCCATGTTATGCCGGTCATATCGTTGCCCTGTTCGAGGTAAATGCTGCCGTCCTTGACATAAACCTTCCCTTGCCCCCCGAAATCGGTAGTTTTCCAGTTTCCAAGTGTTTTACCGTCGAAGAGACTCATTTCAGTAGGCGGAGCAGGGGTTGCAGCCGGCGGCGCAGGAGACTCTATTTTTGGCTCACTTGCCGCGTTTTCAGGGCCGGCCTGCTGACATGCTCCGATGATGAGGACGCCGAGAAGCAACGACGTCATAAAAAATGTATTACGCCACTTGCCAAGCTTCGAAGAGTCTGTTCGATCAAAAAAGGTGTCCGCGGAAATATTGTATTGGGTACCCATCATATTTCTCCCATCATCAAAGAATAAGATTGAATAAAACAGCCTTAAAGTATATACTATATATAGACTATGAAAAAGATTTTTTCGGCAACAATTTGTATTTTGGTTTTCTCGCCGGCCCTGCTTGCACAGCGGCACGCACCCCTTGCTAATGAAGGCAAGGCGGGTCTGTACGCAAGGTCCATTGAACAAGTCCTCCGGCTCAGAGGAGATGATGTTGATTTGGCAACCGCTGCTTTGATTATCTCGGAGTACTGGAGTGAAATGGTGAACGGCCGAAGATATCTGCAGGATTTGGATGAGATAGCTGTGGAAATTCGCGAAATGCTCAGACAAAAAAAGCTCAGGGCAGACTTCAGAGCGGTTCCGGTAATAAACGATTATTTATTTGGTAAGCTGGGATTTACTTCGATATCGGAGGCAAGCGACCCGAATAGCCTTTTTTTGCATACCGTCATGGATAAAAAACAAGGATATTGCCTGAGCATGTCCGTTCTTTATCTTGCAATCGGAGAACGACTTGGCCTTCCTTTGCACGGAGTTGTTGTGCCGGGGCATTTTTTTGTCAGATACGATGACGGGCGTGTGCGATTCAATATTGAAACCACAAGCAAAGGTGGAAATGCTCCCGATGAGCACTATATAAAAAAGTTCAAGGTGCCCAGACTTAACGGTCGGAGCATCTATTTGAAGAATCTTAGCAAGATTCAGACGCTGGGTTGTTTCTTCAACAATCTTGGGAACAGCTACAGCGATGTCGGTAATATGGAGTCTGCATTGCTGGCGTTTGAACGCGCTGTCGAGATAAATCCGACATTGTCCGAATCCCGTGCAAATCTGGGCAACATTTACCTGAAAAAAGGGCAGATTTCACAAGCAGTCAACGAATACAAAGCTGCTCTGGATATCAACCCAAATGATGCCAAAACACACAACAATCTTGGGAATGCGTACACGCAGCGAGGCTCGTTAAGCTATGCGGTTTCTGAATATTCACAATCGATCAGGTTGGATCCCAACTTTGTAGATGGGTACAAGAATCTTGCCCTGGTTTACAGCAAACAACAAAGGTATGGCCAGGCAGTTGCGGAATTGAAGAAAGCGATTGTTCTGGGGGTGGAAGACGCCGGTTGTTATAGCCAATTAGGTGATATTTATAGCCAGAAGGCTGATTACGGGCAGGCAATAACTCAATACAATAAGGCATTGAAAATTAAGCATGATTTTCTCGATGCCCATTACGGTCTTGCAATTTGTTACAGCAAAATGGGAATGGTTGAGGATGAAATTTGGCAGTACAAGCTGATTCTTGCTATTAAACCCGATATGCTTTCTGCCCTGGTCAATCTGGGCAATGCGTATTTCGGGCAGGATAAGTACAGTATGGCCATTGAGCATTATAAAAAAGCTGTTCTATTAGAGCCTAATGAACCTATGGTCTATTATAACCTCGGGGCAGCGTATTCCAACAATGAGAATTACGAGCAGGCAGTGGCTGCGTATCTCAAGGCAGTGGAGATTGATCCGGCAATTGGCGATGCGCATTACGGGCTTGCCTTCGGGTTTTATCAATTGAAGAAGTATGATCTGGCCTGGGAACACATTAAAACTGCCCAGGATTTAGGCGTAAAAGTAACAAAAGACCAACTCGACGCCATCAAAAGCAGATTGTAGCAGAAAAAGCCTAAGCCCGGCGATTGGCTTTGAATTGGCTTTGTTTTTTCAAATCGCATGCCCGGAAAACCGCTGGATTTACCATTCTACATTCTCAATTCTCAATTCGCCATTCGACAAATTGGCTTTGAATTGGCTTTGTTTTTTCGTGCCCTGCAGGCCGGTTTATTGCCATAATTTCCTTTCATATAAGTCTTTGCGCCAATTTGGCCCTACCGCAAATTGGCTTTGTTTTTTCAAATCGCCCTTTTGGCGTCATTGCGAGGCCCAAAGGGCCGCGGCAATCTTCTGTGTTATAAATAAAGGTTATTCCATTCGACATATTGGCTTTGAATTGGCTTTGTTTTTTCGCCGCCCAAAACCATGAAAATCTTCATATCTCCCTTTCATATAATACTTTAAGCCGATTTGTCATACCGGCAAATTGGCTTTGTTTTTTCAACTTAAGCACGAAAAACCACCAGATTTGCTCTCTTTTTCATCTGTTTTTTTCATTATTTTGCCTTTTTTCCTTCAAAAATTGGCTTTGTTTTTTCAAATTAGCCACGAATGAACCTTAATATAACCACGAATTCACACGAATTGAACACGAAGAAAGCCAAATAATAAATAATAAATCATAATTCATAAATGAATAGGCCGCAGATGAACGCGGATAAACGCTGATATTTGTTATTTGTCATTCCTGCGTAGAGCCTGCCCTGAGCGAAGCCGAATGGGCAGGAATCCACTGCTAATTCTCTAATTCTCCAATTCACTAATCCACTGTTCGTCGGAGGCAGAAAAGTAGCGCCTCTACTATTGGCCCGACATGCGCGTTTGAGTCGAAAATCTACAAAAACGTAGGCCACATATTCGTCATAAGTGCTTGTTGAGAAAAGAATAAAAAATTTTTCGACTTTTTTTATTTTTGTTTCCAACTACCCTCGCATTTGGTCGAACAATTCCCGTAAAATAGTCATTAGTCAATAGAAAATCGTCAATATCAGAGGATTCTGTCTTTCTTCATCCCTTCGAGTTCCTCAGGGCAGGCTCTGAGCGGAGTCGAAGGGTTGCTTTTTTGTCCTTTTTTCACTTTTTTTTCAATTTTATAGGTAACATTTAGCCCGTGAGATACGCTGTTTTCATAGATAGTGGTAGCTGTTTGAGTTATCTCATGGGCTGAAGCCCGTGAGAAACGCTTGTATTAGTAGAAAGGTTTAATGTGTTTGTTCTGGGCTGGTCGACTTATATAATGCGGAACGGCAACATTGACCGAGCTTTTCAATTGATTCCGGTGGAAGACAGCAGACCTGAGATATTGATTATTTTGTGGAAGGCAGGCTATTACGGGTGAGTAATTTGATAAGTCCGTGTGGCATAGATTTTATCGATGACTATTAGTTTTCACCAGAATGTTGTCAACTATGCATGGTTTTGACATGGATTTTGCAGATTATAATAAAATTATAATGATTTTGGTTTGGCAGAAAGGGATTTGATATGCATTTAAATCCAGAATCAAAAGCTGTAATTGACAAACTTAATGAATCTCAATCTGTTTCTGCAACAAGTACCAGAATCGGCCCCTTTGATCAAATAACGAAAGACGTGCTGCAAATTATCATAGAAAACTATGAACAATTGAACGGTCTATCTGGTGAAAGTCGTGCAAAGAAATTCTTAGATTATTATAAAAGATTATTAGAAGATAGAGCAAAGTCAGGAGAAGAAAAGAAAGATGAAAACATTGAGAAACAACAGAAAGAAGTAACTCAAGAAAATGCTAAACAGACAAAGTGGTATATACACAATATTGAGTGCCATTCGATAAGGGGAATTGATAGTTACGGAGAAACATTTCCATTTTCTTTTGAGGGTAAATCTAATTTAATTTATGGGCCTAATGGTAGCGGTAAAAGCAGTTTACTTGTGGCGGTTATTTGGGCATTTACCGGCACAACAATAACAGATGCATCTAATAGTGAACAAGATACAGATATTCATCAAAAAACAGATGGAATAAAAAAAGGAACAAGAATACGATCCAACTGGCCTTTGATTTCAACATTGCCAGAATCAAACGATATAAAAAGCATAGTGCCTGATTCGTGGGTCAAAATCGAATTAAAAACGGAAGATCAAACAAATACGCTATACATAAAACAGAGTCTTACAAGTGGGCTTGAGGTTGGTACCGATAAAGATGCGCTAAAGCCATGCAAAAGCCTTGAGGCATATGGAATAAAGCCTCTCGATTTGCAAATATCTCTCATCGCGCCAACTGTATTAAGCCGTAATACACTGGACAATGCTGACAGTATTATCAAAATCGTGTCTATGATATTAGGATTTGATGTCCTAACTGATATCGGTGATTTGGCTGCCAATATAGGCCGGAACAGGACAACGTATGCAAATTCTATCGAATCCGGAATCAATTCAAATTGGACTTCCTTACAAGACAAATTAGCTCGTCTTCCAGATCCACTTGACGAAAAAAGTCCAGCGAGAGACAAACTCCAGGACTTAATCTCAAAAGATAAGCCGACGCTTAAAGAGCTAACTGACAAGAACACGCTTATCCAAGATGAAATTGATAACGCTAATAAAAGTGTAGCAGAGATACTTGGTGTTGATAGTGATGACAAAGGCTTAATAGAAGGACTTGCCGAAAAATTAATCGAAGCAATTGTGTATTTGGAAAAAGAGTTTAAAGTTGTATTCCCTTCTTTCGCTGAAGTTCAATATGATGCCGAACAACACGGCGGCAAAACAATCCAAGAAATCGAAAAAGAATTTAATACGTTTTGTGTAGAAGCCCGAAGGAGAATTAGACAAAGAATTGACTGGTGGAAAAAGGAAAAAGAAGAGGGGAGTAAACTTAGTCTTAAGTTACGCGCATCTGATGATTACGATGCTGAAAGAATGGAGTGCCCTGTATGCGATCAATCCATTAAGGATTTGCCGATCAAAGCCGAACTGGAGAGACTAAAAACGTTAGATCAGGAGCTTCAGCGAGAGTTAAAAGATTTCTTTAAAGACTTATTAGAAGAATTAAAGCAAATTGTTTCCGGTGATATAAAGAACATCAGTCAGAGTTTGCCATCAGAAAGGATATTGGCAGATTGGGGTAAGATGAAAGATGTTCTGGATGATCGTTTGAATGGTATCGTTAGTAAATATGAACCCAAAGTCCAATCGCTCTGTAAGACTTTTGATGACATTTCTGTTGAGTCCGTTGTGTTTTTTGATGAAGACGATCCTGAATTGTTAGCTGCATCAGATACCTTCGTTAAAGCATGTAACGATTGCTTGAAAGCAATTGAAATCTTGAAATGGGGCGATATTAACTTTGGAAGCATTGAAGAACAGTTACAAAAACTACTTACATTACCTGAAGAAACTTCACTTTTGGCAGTACTGTCAAAGGGCAAAAGTAAGGCGTCAGACATTGGACCTCTCAATATCATAAAAGCACAATTAGGTGAAATAATTAAGTTACGAGGGATTATTGTAGCATTAGAGGCAGACCATAATTTGATTAAAAGTTTGAAGTTGCCAATAGATGAAATTAAGAAACTGTCAGCATTTGCACTTGAAAAGACAATGGAAGTTTTCAATAAAATCAAAACAGTTTCGGATAAAAACTGGAAGTTGCTCTATGATGAAAGCCCGACAGGCTTAATTCCTTCAAAGTTGGTACTTGAAAGAGGAAAAAAGATTGAACCATTTCTTTCAAAACAAAACTACGAAGTTGCTGGCAAATACTTTGCTAACTCAGGTCTTCAGCGATCACTAGCATTATCTTTTCTTTGCGCATTGATAAAGGAACACGACGGAGGTATGTCGTTTGTGTTGTTTGATGACCCGATACTATCTCTTGATGAAGATCATCGGGAAAAGTGGGCGGATCGGATACTAGCACCAATTATGGAAGATGGAGCACAAATTATATTGGCTACTCATCAGAGTCAATTCCAAAAACACTGTAGTCACGATTTTAAATCTGGCAAAATTATCGAATTAAATCCACGAGACAGGAAGCAAGCTCTATCATGGCAACCAGGCAGTTCTTTGGATAGAATTAAAGATTCATTAGATAGTAATTGGAAAGCAGTTCCTAACTTATTAAGAAAATATTGTGAACAGGTACTGATAACCTTGCAGTCGTATTCAGATGAAGACTTCTTTTCCCCACATAATTTATCAAACTCGCTGAGGAAATACAAAAATCTAAGACACCCAAATCCACTTGTTAGCGGCCAAAGGGATCAGATTATTAAATGGGTTGAGGACGAAAGAGTAGACCGCGTACTCAATCCGGGCTCACATGCCTTAACGGAAGATGATTTAACAAAGCCAATAGTGAAGACATGTCTTGATTTAATTAAAAGCCATGTTAAAAACAATTTTGAAAGCGAAATGAGTAGACTGAAAGCATTAAGAAAGAGAAAGATGGGAGGCAGAATTATAACAATCACGTTGTCAAATACAACAACATTCACTTTTAACGAATCATTGCAAATTAAACACATTGGACGAGCTGCAGCAAGGCCTGAATCATGGGTCGTTGATGAGGCCGAACAAGAAACTAATGTCATTATACAGAAGTGTGCTTGTGTGCGTGTGACCGGCCATACCTTTGACCCAATCGCGAGATGCGGGCAGTGTATTTTATTGTCAGAATCAGATGATATACCAGCCGATGGTGATTTGGTTGTTGGGGAATCGAGTGAGCAGGGAAAGTACCTTAGGCGGATTTCATTTGATGATGAAAGTGCTTTTCTTTATTCGATCAATCCCCTTAAGATAACGGCTCCTTTGCAAGTTGACAGAAAAACACTTTCACTGCATCGGGTCATCGGTGTTCTTTATGAGCCATGTAGGCACTGTAATGGGGAAGGTGTAAATGGGAATGAGTGGCATCCATGCAACAATATTGATCCCTCTTATTTTGAAAATAAGAAAATGATTGCTGTTGAAGGAGACAGCATGGAACCCATTGCCCGTAAAGGTCAAAAGGTTCTTGTAGAGGAAGGGATGAGTCCCCAAGACTGTACGATTGAATCGGGGGGATTAGCGGTAATTGAGACTGATGATGAATCTGTTGGCAACGAAATAAAAAGGGTCTATCCTAAGGAAAATAACTGGATACTTGTTAGTGCAAACCCACTTGAGCCATATACTCCGGACATTATTCCAATCAAAAATATTAAAAAGGTTTGGCCTCTAAAAGGTGTAATATTCGAAATTACTGAAAACCAATTCCAATTACCTCAATGAGAAAACTAAGGACAGTGGGGCTGTTGAAAAAGTCCCCCGTTTATCAATTTATGAGGTTGAAGGCGAAAAGTGATGGCAAAGACGTGTAGAAACAGAAGAACAAGAACTTCAATACCTATCGCAGCCTCTGGCCGCAACTAAAATCAAATATTAAAATGCCGGATCGGGCGCAGAGTGGATTCCCGCCTTCGCGGGAATGACAAATGTGGAATCCCGGTAAGCCGGGATAATTGTTTATTCCCGCTCCTGCCACTGTTCGTTCTTGATCGTCGCCGAAGTGATTGGCACATATACGGCCTTATCAATCTTTCCGCGAGCAACTTTCCCAAGCGTCTCCTTCGTCGTCTGAACAGGCTCAATAACGAGTTCCGGCACACTGAACGTCCGCAAACACCTTTCGTAATAACCGGGATCCTTCTGCGGCAGCACAAACGGCTTACTCGCAATTCCATTGACATCAATATAACTGAAATACGTGCGCGTAAACACGCCGTGCATCCTCTTACTGCTGAACGCGATCCACCTGCTATTACTCGACCAACTGTGCCACGACTCACTCGCATCACTGTTCACATCAATCTTCCTGTAAACGAATTTCCTATCCGCCCGCTTGCTTTCAAAATCAATCATATAAAGATCGCTGCCTGGTTGATATACCGGGAAACAACTGTAATCACACATACAGAATAACAGCCACCGCCCATCAGGACTCACCCGCGGCTCCAGCGAACTTTTACCGCTTTGCTGAGCAGAAACAACCACTTCCGGCTCTCCCCACTTATCCTGCTTCACATCATAACTTATTCGCATCAGGTCATACTTTACTCTCTCGATCATCTCCTTCGTTATCTCTTCCATCTTACTCGTTACCCACTTTTTAGGCGCGCTGCAGTAATATAAATACTTCCCATCACTCGACCACGACGGGTATGTCTCGAGTCTGTCCTTCTTCGACAAGTGCTCACATCGCTTCACCTTCGCACTCTCAACATCATAATACACCAGCGCAGAATCAATATCGATCACATCACGGTACTCATCCTTCCTCGCATGATGGAACAGTTGGTAAACCTTATTCATCGAATAAACCACAATCTTCCCGCTCGGGTGCCACGACGAATATCCGAACTTCGTCCCGATTTTATTCACCCGGCCGTCATTTACGATCAACTCGCTGCTGCCATATTTGGCGCTACGCAATCCGATCAACATCTTATCCGTCCTGTTATTACAAAACGCGTGACAGTTCAAACACCCACCCTCGAAATAACTATTATCCAGCACAACAGATTCCGCATAACTGCCAAGCCGGCGCTGATAGATCCCAACGTCACGCCATTTCCTGTACCCCGGATGAATCTTTCGATATACCAGGTATCCATCTATTTCCTCGTTCGCGATCGTATTATGAATCGTATCATACCGCAGCCATTTCCCGTCTTTACCCCTGCAAAATATATCAATCTCAAGCTTGCCGCCTTTATTCTGTTTAAGTAAACTGCTCCATTGCGCTTCGCCGATCACAATATTACCCGTCTTGCTGAATACCTCGATCCGGCTATCCTTACCACTGCTGATTCTCACGCAATAAAGCTCACCATCCTCACGCACGGCAAAATTCATCGGCGAAATATTCGCCGGTATCACAATCGAACTGTAATCCGGGTATATCCGCGCCTCGCGATCAACCTGCATAAAATCAACGATTTCCTCGCTGATATCACGTTCGAAGAACATACAGACACCCGCCCCGAACGCCATAACGATTATCAACGGTATCGCATATATATAATTTTTGCTCATCATTGTTCCGGAATGCCATAAAAGTAATAATACATGTACGTGTTCCTGAATTTACGTGCCAGTTCGCTCTGTGCCGCATTTTCAGTTCTATATCGTGTCGTCACGGCCATAAACTCATCGAACCGCCGCTCCGTTTCAGCTCTTATCTTTAACTTCTCAAACGAGATTTCTTTCTTATTATGTTTATTATTCAGCAATATCGCTTCTTCGAACGCTACGGGTATCTTCTGATAATTATATTCTTCCATCCTGCCGGCGACTTCCACAATATTCCACATCTCTCCACGCAGCATATATAAAGCCAAAAGGTACTCGAACGCCATCTTGTTCTTCCTGCCATTCTCGATCTGCGCCCTCAACTGCATTTCCGGGGCCGCCAGAAATCGTCCATTTTGTTCCTTCGGTATCAACGACCGCAGCCTCTGTATTTCATTATCAGAACTCAGTTCCGGATCCCTCTCAAGCTTCGCTAAGTATTCCCGGGCCCACCTGGCAAAGAACAAACGCTTCTGCAACGCCCCCAGGTACACCCTCGCGGTCTGATTCTTGCCGGAAATCAAATTCACCAGCGCGAGCTTCTTCAGAATAAAAGGATTGTCCCCGAACGAGACCATACTCTCGGTCAATTCCTCGTCCGCCTGCCCGACCAATCCAAGATCAATATAAAGGTCATACTTATGCCAGTAGGACCTGGTAAACACAGCGTGCGAAAGCATCAATCCATCCGGATGCTGAAGGTAATTAAACATCTCATCGGCAAACCTGCCCAGGTGATACAAAGCCTGGTTCCTCGCCTGAATCGACAGTAACTGCCCCGGCTGCTTATCCGCTAATTCCAGCACTTTCTTCCAGTCATTCCCCCCCCGGTAATATTCGATCTGATACATTGTTTTCAATTGGTCATTCGCAAAATAATATGCCCCACCACCTGCAACGCCCAGCAAAACTGCCGTACACGCGACCCACTTTATCACACCGCCACTTTTATCACTTCCAGGACGCCACATCTTTCGCCCGGACTTCTTCTTGTCGTTCCTACTTTTCCTCTTACTGCTTTTCGTTTCACGTTCACTTTCTTTCAAAAATCCCATCAACAACAAGCATGCCGGCATACATCCATACATCCCGTATAACCATGGGATCATCCTGTTCAAAAGATCGTATTTTGTTGTCCGCCACGACCACGGCATCAACTCGCTGTATGCCTCGATGTGACTCACTCCAAATCCATAAACTCCGATCAGCAGGGGAACCGCCGCCCCGAACAACAAGCATCCAACTCCAGCAATTCCCTGCTTCTTAACTGCAAGCTCGTATATCCCGCACATCACCACAAACAGTAAACTGCCCGCCGCCGCAAAGTAATACGCGATGACCATTAACACGACAAACCATACCAGTGATGTCTGCCATTTCTCACTACTGACCGTTATATACAGATTAAATAATCCGAGCACAACCAGCATCGCCATCGTCGTCTCAAAATGATACACATAGCTCGTATAGAAGAACAGGATCACTGTTCCCGGCACATACCTCACCCATCCAAACCACTTACCATTGCATTTCTCGACTATCCTGTCGATAAATAAAGCTATTGCCCATGCCTGCAATACAACAATTACAGGCCCGATCCACCGGAACATGAAAGACTGCGTCAGGAACACCGATACATATCTGACCAAACCACCCGGCAGCGATAATGACTCAAATAAATACGACCATTCACACGGAAAACCCGATATGCCCACCGTTGCCCCCGTTACATAATACAACAGTCGCAGATCAACATACACGCTCAGGAAAAGGTAAAACAGCAGAAAAAATATCATACTACGCAACTTGCTGCCATTCTGCCAGAATACCCTTCCAAAATTCATGCTTCTTTTTCCCCTGTCCTACTAAACAACTCGTAGCACTTTATTTACAAGTGCTTACAAGCAATTACCAGTCCTTGTGAAATAACTGTAAATGATACCATATTTGTAAGATTTCGCGAAGAGTGCTCCCAATATTACTCAAGATATCAGCTTAGACCAATTTATGGATTATAATATCCTGATCTTTTAATCCGGCACGTTGTAGTGTAAGATATTTCCCAGGTTCTATCTGTAAGTATTTGGGAAATGTCCAAAATAATTTTATATATGGGAGATTGACATGTCTAAGCGGGTAAATGAAAAGCCGGGGATTCTCCTTTACAGCATATTCTTGGTGTTGGTTGGTTCGACTGTTTACACTGCAACTGTACAAGCTCAACCAACCTTCAAGCCAATTGAACTGCATCCGGATAATCCGCATTATTTTCTGTGGCGCGGCCAGGCTACGGTTTTGATAACGTCCGGCGAGCATTATGGGGCCGTGCTTAATCGAGATTTCGATTACAAAAAATACCTAAAGACTCTCGAAT
>Ga0307433_1000125_pt1 | contig 67599 bp, 64 predicted proteins | sample SalMarWE160210MG_FD_202166 | JGI IMG/M metagenome (GOLD analysis project Ga0307433, IMG submission 202166) | Salt marsh sediment microbial communities from the Plum Island Ecosystem LTER, Massachusetts, United States - WE1603-210 | ecosystem: Environmental > Aquatic > Marine > Intertidal zone >...
GGGTCACTAGGACCTGCTTTCGCACCTGCTCGACTTGTAGGTCTCGCAGTCAAGCCTCCTTATACCCTTACACTCAATGGCTGATCACCAACCAGCCTGAGGAGACCTTTGTGCGCCTCCGTTACTCTTTAGGAGGCGACCGCCCCAGTCAAACTACCCACCTAACACTGTCCCGCGACCGCTGCTAACGGCCGACGGTTAGAGCCTCAACATCCGCAGGGTGGTATTCCAAGGACGGCTCCACCGAGGCTAGCGCCCCAGCTTCATCGCCTCCCACCTATCCTACACAACGAATGCTAAAACCCAGTATCAAGCTATAGTAAAGCTCCACGGGGTCTTTTTGTCCAGCCGCGGGTCACAGGCGTTTACACCTGTGCTTCAATTTCGCCGAGCACTCAGTCAAGACAGCGTCCAAGTCGTTGAGCCTTTCATGCGGGTCAGAACTTACCTGACAAGGAATTTCGCTACCTTAGGACGGTTATAGTTACCGCCGCCCTTCACTGGGGCTTCAGTTCGGCGCTTGCACACCTCTCCTTAACCTTCCAGCAGTGGGCAGGTTTCAGACTCTATACATCCTCTTTCGAGTTAGCAGAGTCCTGTGTTTTTGATAAACAGTCGCTCAGACCGATTCTCTGCGGCCACCCGAAGGTGGCACCCCTTATCCCGAAGTTACGGGGTCATTTTGCCGAGTTCCTTAACTGAGTTTCACTCGTCCACCTTAGTATTCTCTACTCGCCTACCTGTGTCGGTTTGCGGTACGGACTCTTCCTTGCTCGCTAGAGGTTTTTCTTGCCCGATGATTCCGTCTCCCTTCGCCCTAAAGCGGGCTCGCCATCACACCTCGACTTAAACGGAGGAACGGATTTACCTATCCCCCCTACCTTGGTGCTTGGACACGCTATTCCGTCAGCGTGCGGAGAGGAACCTTCGGGGTCCCCCCTTCGCTCAAATGCAAAATTAGAGGCGCAGGAATATTAACCTGCTGTCCATCGCTTACCCCTTTCGGGTTCAACTAAGGGTCCGCCTAACCCTGGGAGGACAAGCCTTCCCCAGGAAACCTTAGGCATTCGGTGGCAATGATTCTCACATTGCTCGCGCTACTCATGCCGGCATTCTCTCTTCCGTCTCGTCCACCAAGCCTTCCAGCTCAGCTTCAGCCGTTAACGGAATGCTCCCCTACCAATAGCCAGTCCCGAGTCGTGAGTCAAAGAGTTAAGAGTCCGAAGACTCTTGACTAAAGACTTGTGACTCTCGACTAAACTATTCCGCAGCTTCGGTACCAAGCTTAGCCCCGTTAAATTTTCGGCGCGTCGCCGCTAGACTGGTGAGCTATTACGCACTCTTTAAAGGGTGGCTGCTTCTAAGCAAACCTCCCAGCTGTTTCGGCAACAACACTTCCTTTCCCACTTAGCTTGGATTTTGGGACCTTAGCTGGCGGTCCGGGTTGTTTCCCTCTCGAGCGCGGGGATTATCCCCCGCGTTCTGACTCCCGCGAAACGAACAGTCGGTATTCGGAGTTTGACTAGGGTCGAGAGTTGCCTCCCTTCCCCGACCAGTGCTCTACCCCCGACTGTCTATTAACACGAGGCTAGCCCTAAAGCTATTTCGGGGAGAGCCAGATATCACCAGGTTCGATTGGTTTTTCGCCCCTAACCACAGGTCATCCCCTAGCTTTTCAACGCTAGTGGGTTCGGGCCTTCATATACGATCAAGTATACTTCACCCTGCCCATGGCTAGTTCACCTGGCTTCGGGTCTACATCATGTGACTTGCGCCCTATTCAGACTCGCTTTCGCTACGGCTCCACCTCACTCGGCTTAACCTTGCCACACAACGTAACTCGCCGGCTCATACTACAATAGGCATGCGGTCAGGAAATCAGTTAGTAGTTTCTTAGTTCGTAGTCCGTAGTTTTAGTTCGGGAAATCCCGAACATCGAACTTTGAACCTTAAACCAAGAAACTGACGATTTCCCTCCCACTGTCTGTAGGCAGACGGTTTCAAGTTCTATTTCACTCCCCTCCCGGGGTGCTTTTCACCTTTCCCTCGCGGTACTAGTTCACTATCGGTCAGTTGGTAATATTTAGCCTTAGAAGGTGGTCCTCCTGGATTCACGTCGGATTTCACGTGTCCGGCGCTACTCAAGTCAACACCCAGGGTAGCTCAACCTTTCGCCTACGGGACTGTCACCCTCTGCGGTCGTCCTTTCCAGAGACTTTGCTGACTGTTCGGCTAGGCATTGCCTTTAACCCTGCCTACCCCTGCATCGGTAAGAAGGTATTGACTTACAACCCCAAGGAAGCAACGGATGCAGCCTTACACTGCCTTGGTTTAGGCTCTTCCCGTTTCGCTCGCCACTACTCAGGGAATCTCTTTTGATTTCTCTTCCTCCGGTTACTGAGATGTTTCACTTCGCCGGGTTCGCTGAGCGTACCTAGTATAGTTTTAGTACGCCCTGCCATGGCTTCACCATAGCGAGTACTCCCATTCAGAAATCCCCGGATCAAAGCCTGCTTAGCGACTCCCCGAGGCTTATCGCAGCTAGCCACGTCTTTCATCGCTTCCAACTGCCAAGGTGTCCACCATCTGCCCTTACTGCGCTTGTATGATACACACTCTATTCACTTGTCAAGGACCCAACAATCGCACAAACATCAATTATAACATTCCGCACACTACCTGTCAAGCAAAAGCAGGCGATACCCTGATGGGACTTTATAAACTAGGGTTGTGATTGGAAGGGGATGATGGCAAGCGCCAGTCGATCGAGCTGCTGGAAAGTTAGCCCCTCTCCCCGCGCAGTCGGGTCAATTCCAGCAGTATTAAGAACATCTGCAATGCGTTCGATCGGGAGGAGATCGCGTAGCGCACTGCGGATCATCTTGCGCCGCTTACCGTAAAGCGCTCGCACGACCGTGAAAAAAACCTCCTGGCTTGCCGAAAATCGTGGATGCACCAGGAACGAGAGGCGCCACAGGATTGAGTCGACTTTGGGGACGGGATAGAAGCACTCTTTAACGATAGGGCGGATTAGGGAAAGGTCAGCATATGCCCGCACGAGAACACCCAATGCAGTCCCATCCGGCCCTGGGCTTGCAGCAATCTTTTTCGCCACCTTGCTTTGGGTCAGGAGGAGCGCATGGGAGATCGACTCCCGCTTCTCAACGAGGCGCTTCAGAATTGGGGAGGTGATTCGATAAGGAATATTCCCTACTACAAAGGCGCGGCGATCATCGAAGGCGGTTGCAAAGTTAAATGAGAGAAAATCCTGGCGCTGGATCTCGACGCTTTTCAAGCTGCCAACTGTGCGTTCGAGGATTTGGACCAACCGCCGATCGACCTCGACGGCAACGACACGAGGAGCAATGCGAGCCAGTTCGCATGTAACGGTTCCTAGGCCAGCTCCGATCTCGAGGATCTCACGCGGAGCGACCCGTTTCACCTCGGCGAGGATCGCATCCAGGACCGTCCGGTCGACGAGGAAGTTTTGGCCGAGCCGCTTGCTCGGATGAACCCCCGCCAAACGGAGGAGAGAGGCGACCTCCTTTCTCGATGTCAGGTCCTCAACGGGCACTGTGTTCGCTGATCCAGCCTGTAATTATCTCAATCACCCGCGGATCGACCGGATCGTCCAAGTGGCGGTAGGTCAGGTTCGGTTCTTCAGGATGGTGACGCAGGAGGTGGTTCAAATCAGGCAGCACGACCACCGTGATGTCCTTGTTCTCCGCCTCTTCCAAGATCGTCTTTATCCCTTCTGCCTCCGAAGCGGGGATCTGAAGGTCCTTCTCCCCATTGATGACAAGGACTGGGCAAGCCACTCGACGGATTGTCGATGCCGGGTCGTCGAGATAGTGTTCGCGTAGCCAGGAGAGGCTGAGCGGGGTTGCGACAAGCTGTGCTGCTGCGTCCCCGGTCAGCCAGGGCATCGCCGCTTGCAGCTCCGCGAGGGTATGGTCTTCCCACTCCCCGGTTGAGGTCTTTACGAATTCGAGGTACTGGTCCTCCTTCTTCAATGCCTCGGCGATCTGCTTCTCCGTTGCCCCCTGTTGACGAAGATACGCCTCTACCTGCCAGCGAGTGATTTCATCGAGCGAACGTGCGGCTCCAGCAAGAAGAATGATGCCTGCCACACTTTCGTCTTCTGCCGCGATCACGGGAGCCAAGTAAGCACCTTCGCTATGGCCGATGAGAAAGGCCCGCTCCGGATCGACTTCCTGTTGCGTGCGGAGGGCCCCCACCGCGGCGCGAACATCGCTTAGCAGATCGGTTCGAGAAGCTGAAGCAGTGTCTCCATCGCTTAATCCCACGCCGCGTTTGTCGAAACGTAGCGAGGCGATTCCGACTTCCGCAAGGGCGTGGGCCAACTGCCGATAGGCATCCATGGCCATCACTATGGACCCAGATGCGGGATCAATAGCGTTGCCATCGCGATCGACCGGTCCCGATCCGTGGATGAACAGTGCACCCGGTACAGGTTCAATCGTACCATCAGGAAGAGTGATCGTTCCAGCTAGGACAATTCCTTTGTTTGCAAAGGTGACTTCCTGTTCGGTTACCCCGACCGGAAGCGATCGCGTTTCCTGCGTCGAAGTCTCAAGAGAAATCCCTCCTGGGAACAGATCTGCATTGTACGCACAGGTCCCCTGGCTCGGGTTGAACAGGCCCACCAATCGACCTTCGCGGGCTATCAAGGAGAGCTTCAGATCGCCCAATCGCAGCTCGTACAGCTTTCCGGTATATCGCGTCTCGCCGGAGGTGAATTCTGTCGTATTCGGTCCGTCTAGATGTGCGGGGAGAGCGAGCAACGCCTGAGGAATGACTGCCGTGAAGTCACGGTCAATTGATCGCGCCTCTGCCGCAATCAATAACACCACATAGTGGCTGATTAAATTGTTGTCGAGGATGATTGTGTTTCGATTATCCGGGATGTCCACCGATTGGTGTGCCGAGCCAACCAGTACATCCATATGAAGTCCTTTGGCCCCCATCTGTGCCGAGATCAATTGCGATCCGGATGGCGTATCCGCAGCCAGATGGTAGAGGACCGGCGTAAAGTTCCGATCCAATTGATATTGTTGCGCAAGTGTGATTGTCTGATCACCGCTCGACAAGCTCGCTTCGGAAAGCAGCATATATCCCTCTTCCATGGAGAAAAAGAGGGTATAGTTCTCCTCAACAATCGGTACCCCCCCTTGTTCGAGTACGAAGTGTCCGGTGTCGATGAGCTCTCCTCGCTCTGTGACCGGCGGCGGGGTGATAAGACCGAACAGGAGAATCGCTCCGATCACCGCCAATACTATCAAGATCTTTGATTCCATCTTTCCTCCCTCACTTCCAGCGTGTCAGAATCTGCTCCCGGCGAAACACCTTAATAGCAAAGTATAGCACGATGATGCTCGCGACGATCAATACGGCCCCTTCGAGCCCGACGAGGAACAGGCTGACAAGCGTCTTTCTGCTTGAGTAGACGATCAAAGGGACGATCCCCGGGAGGATAGCCAAGCTTGAGACCTGGTAAGCTGCGCGAGCGTCTGTGGCGCGCGAGGAGACGAGCATTGTCACCCCAACGGAGAAGAGGGAGAGAAGTGGGGCGAGACCGAAGATCGCGGCGATCCACGGGGGTGTGAGGACGTGCGGCGGGATCCCGCCGACGAGCGGGATCGAGACGCCTAGGAAGAGGCCGAAGCTTCCCCAAGTGAGAATGAGCGCCGGGATCACGCTTGCGAGTGCCTTTCCCAAGAAGAGTTCAAGGTCAGAGATCGGGGTGGCAAGGAGCGGTTCAAGGCTCCCTTGTTCCTTCTCTCCGATGATCGAGTAGGCCGCGATAGCAAGTGGGATGACCGCCGGCAGGATGAGGAAGTACATCAATGCCATATTGAACAGGGCAATCTGTGCCCCAGGAACATCGATTCCCCTCCCCTGATAGACCATCACCACTGCGGCACCGACCATGAACAGCGGCAGGAAGATCGCCCCAAACAGGATCATCTTGTTGCGCAGCGATTCTCGCCATTCTTTTAAAAGGATCACGTTAATTCGGTGCATGGTCCTCCTCCATCAGGTCCAAGTAGAGATCCTCCAGTGAAACTCGCAGTTCGTTCACAAACTGAACCTTCGCTCCCAGTTCGACAAGCCGCTTCACGAGGATCGGGTTCTCTTCCTCCGGATCAGAAAGGGAGACGATAAGGGTATTGTCCACCCGTTCGATCTTCTTGATGAACGAAAGCTTGAGCGCGTCTTCAAGCCCGGGGTGCGGATCGGCGAGGTGGATTACGGTGCGCCGTCCGTACAGGCGCTCCTTCAACTCCTGGGGTCCCCCGACGGCGACGAGCCGCGTGTTGAAGAGGGCGACGCGGTCGCACAAGCGGTCGGCCTCATCGAGGTTGTGTGTACACAAGAAGATCGTCCGTTCTTCGCTGCGCAGTGTCTCGATCAGGTTGCGCACCACCTTGGCCGCCTCTGGATCCAAGCTGGCGGTCGGCTCGTCCAAGAACAGGACCTGCGGCTCGTGCAGCATCGCCCGTGCAATGGCGAGCTTCTGGCGCATCCCCTTAGAGAAGCTCCCGGCAAGATCGTCCCGGCGATCCCACAGCTCGAACAGTTGCAGGTATCGTTCAGCCTGCTTGCGTGGTTCGGGTACCCCGTACAGTTTGGCGAAGAAGAGGAGGTTATCTATGGCCGAGAGGCGTTTGTACAAACCAGGCGTCTCGGTGAGAACACCGACATGCTCCCGGATTGCCCGGTTCTCACGCCCGAGGTGCAACCCGGCGATGGTCGCTTCACCGCTGCTTGGGGCGATCAGCGCCGCGAGCATGCGGATGGTCGTTGTCTTGCCGGCGCCGTTAGGCCCGAGAAATCCGAAGATCTCCCCTTTCTCGACCTCGAGGTTAAGGTCGTTTACTGCTACCAAGTCACCGAACCGGCGTGTCAGTCCTTGGGTTTTGATCATTTCATCTCCTCGTACTTGGAGGCCTCGATCTGCTCGCGGAGGCGATCTTTTTCTGAGCGGGGAACAGGCTCACTCTGAGGGGCCTCTCCTTTGTGGACCGATTGGCCCGCTGTCTTGACGAGGCCAAGCTTCTTTGCGATGAACTTGAAGTTGATCGTGATCCCCGGTGCCCAGGCGATGAACAGATGGTCTTTATCACTCCAGAACGGTAGTTCCATCTTTCCTCCACTCCGATCTTAAGATCCCCATGATCAGGGTATCGTAGTAGCGGCCGTCGCGAAAGTAGGACTCGCACTTTGTCTCCTCATGCGCGTTCGCCGGCTCCTCGGCGATCTGCGAAACCCCGCCGAAGATGAACAGTTTGATACTCTTTACGGGGGTCCCGTGAGCCCGAGCCACCAAGCTGTGCGCCAGCTCATGTGCGAGGACCGAGGCAATGAAGATGAGCAGGCTGGTGACCAGGGCCACGCCCCAGTAGTAGCCAGAGGGGAAGCAGCCCACTGCCAGAGACCAGGCGATCAAGATGAAGATGATGAACCAGGAATAATCTACCTGAATCTCGATGCCGAATATCCGACCTACCGAGAACGAACTCCTCATGGGCAATTTCACCTCTCTTTAATCAATAACCTCGTCGCTATGAGGGACTGGAATTAGAAAAAAAGATACACCTTCTTCATGATGAATCTCCCGCTTTCTCCCTCTCGGCCACTTGCATTTCAATGAGCCTTTTTACCTCCTGTGCGCGGCCCTTGTCCATCACCAGCAGGATGTCATCGGTATCTACAATGACAAGATCCGATAGCCCAAGGGTGGCCACCAATCGGTCCTTGACGTCCGCGTGCTTAGAGAGGATGATGCTGTTTGCCGTATCGATCCCGATGTGATGGGCCTGAATGACGTTTCCTTCTCCGTCTGTCTCGAGAATCTCATTCAGCACGGTCCAGCCGCCGACGTCACTCCAGCCGATCTCTCCGGTGGGGAGCACCAAGACGCAATCGCTCTTCTCCATCACTCCATAGTCGATCGAAATTATGTCTTGCTGACGATAGATCCGCGCAAGTACTTCTTCATAGTCAGGCGCTCCGACTCGTTCCTCGATCGTCATTAAACCAGCGTGCAGGCTTGGGATGTGCGCTTTAATCTCACGGAGGATCGTATTGACTCGCCAGATGAACATCCCGCTATTCCAGAAGTAGCCGCCTTCGTCTAAGAACCGCTTTGCCGTTTCTTTATCGGGCTTCTCGATGAACCGCTCCACCTCCAGCACCTCGGACTCCACGACGAAACCACTCTTTGGCCACGGGGTGGATGCCTGGATGTACCCGTACCCGGTGGCCGGGTGATCCGGCGTGATTCCCAGGGTCACCAGGTGTGTTCCCTCCGCGGCGAGCGTTGCCGCCTTCTCAAGAAGCTTCAGGAAGCGATCTTTATCTTTAACCACGTGGTCTGCCGGAAGGACGATCATCACTCCTTCAGGGTCTATCCGCGAAAGTCTCAACGCTGCTAGGCCCACACAGGGTGCCGTTCCCCGTCCCATTGGCTCAACGATGATGTTATCCGGTGGCAAAGCGGGGAGTTGTTCGAGCACAACCTCGACATGCTCCTTCCCGACCACCACGTAGGTCTTCTCAGGGGGTATCAGCAGGGCAACTCGCTCTACCGTTTCCTGAAGCAGCGTCCGCTCTCCGAGCAACTTCAGGAACTGCTTCGGCTTCTCCTTTGTGCTTAAGGGCCACAGCCGCTTGCCCTGTCCACCGGCCATGATCGCCGCAAAGCGCATCGTCATCCTCCTGCCGGTCTCGAGTGCCCGCCGACCCTCAAAAGGACACGGTTAAATCGGTGAATGCTTCTCATGGAGGATCTTATGGACGCGATGGAGCGCCATCAGCCAGGAGAGGGTCGATTCTGCCCCCTGATTTTGGTTGACCCCGGCTGAATGCAAACCGTCCCTGCACCCCCCGGTTTGGAGGTCGACGAGGGCTTGGTGGACGTCGTTTTGTCCGAAGAACCAGTCGAAGCATAATTCAATTGATTTAAACCATTCCTTTTCCTGTGTCACGAGATAGGCCTCATAGCAGGCGTCAATGAGCGCCGCGACTTCAATCGGTTGCTGGTCAAATCGGGCCCTCTCCCCTCCCCTCTTTAACCAGCCGTTGTTGCCGATGAGCGAGAGGTTTCCCTCTTGCGCATCGGTTTGGATCTCAAGAAGCCAGTTAAGAGATCGCGACCCTTGGTGGCACATGTCATCTTCGGTGAGGTAGTGCCCGGCGGCAATGAGCGCCTGCGGCAACCGGGCGTTGTCATAGGTAACGATATCCTCGCCCCATGGCCAGTCGGCCGATCTATTATCGATAAAGGACTTCAAAAGACGCTGGGCTAAGATGATGCAGATGCGTTGGGCCTCACGGTCACCACTAAAGTGCTCCAGGTAGGCCAAAGAGCCGAGGATGGAGTAGGCCCACGCCCGCGGCGAGGTGAAAGATTCGCAGACCGGCAATGCCTGCTGGAACATCTGGGTGGTGAGCCCCAGGATCGAGTCAAAAGGAGAGTGAGCCACCGCAGTTCCCAGGGCCCACAGCGTCCGTGCATGGCTATCCTCCGATCCTACCTCCTCAATAAAGTGCCGGTCATAGGCCATGAAGTTTTGCACGCGGCCACTCTCCTTGTCCAAGGCATAATTGAGAAAAGAGAGGTAGCGCTGCAATAGCGGCAAGATTTCCTCGTCTTTGAATAGTTCCCAGTTCATGATGGCCACCACCACGGCGCGGGCATTGTCATCGGTAGTGTAGCCATGCCGGCGATCCGGCGTGGTGAAGATCGCATGTTGCAGGATGCCGGTATCATCGGTCAACAGCCGCAGGTGGTCCAGCTTGATCTCCGGTAGGGAGGGTCGCTTCGCGGTCCGCTCCCTTATGCGCAGGCCGATAGCTGGCTCCCGACATTCCTGTAGCGCACGTCTGAAGGCCTCGATGTAGGCTCCGGCCACCTCGCGCCACACCATCTGCCGCCCGAACTGATAGGCGCGCTTACGCAGGGCATCCCGCTCCGTCTCATTATCGAGGAGCTCACGCAGTTGGCGCGCTAAGGCATCTGGATCCCGGAACGGTACCAGATGCCCCCTCCCTTCGGCCAGCAGCTCTTGCGCATACCAGTAAGGCGTGGAGACGATCGCCTTGCCGCAGGCCACGGCATAGGCCAACGTCCCCGAGGTGATCTGCTCCTTCGCCAGATAAGGAGTTAGGTAGATATCCGCCGCGACCAGAAATCGGATCAGTTGTTCCAGGCTGACAAAGCGGTTATAGAAGACGACGTGCTCCTCCAGTCCCTTGCGCTTGACCAGCCTCTCCAGGGAGAGGCGATACTCCTCACCGAAGCGCCGTTTCACCTCGGGATGGGTCGCGCCGAGCACGATAAAGAGCAGGTCGGGAAACTCGTTTACCAAAAAGGCTATCGCCTCGATCGCTACTTCAATGCCCTTATTGGGATTGAGCAGGCCAAAGGAAAAGATCACCCGCCGCCCCTCGGCTTGGAATTGGTCCTTTGTATAGGCAGGATCGAGAAAGGGCACATCCGGAGCGCCATGGTGGATCAGGAGGATCTTCTCCGCTGGGACGTCATAGACATCCACTAACAGCTCTATCGCCTTTTGCGCCATCACCACTACGAGCGTGGAACGCGAACAGACGGCCTTCAACGTTTCCAGTTGTCCTTTGGTGGGCTCCTGGAGGACGGTATGCAGTGTGGTCACTACAGGTCTTGTTAGATTGCCGAGCAGGTCAAGAATGTAGGCCCCATCGTCCCCTCCGAAGATGCCAAACTCGTGCTGCAAGCAGATGACCTCGATTTCAGAGAGGTTGAGGAAATCGGCTGCCTCCCGGTAATCCATTTGCTGCTGAGCCTGAATCTCAAACGGGACCTCAGGGTCATAGTTGTAACTCTTTTGGCCGTTGCTCAGGGCGACCACGCGTACGGTCTCAGTTGTGCCGATGGCTCCCCCTTGAAGCTGAGCGATCCCCTTGGCCAGGGCGTGGGTGAACGTCCCGATACCGCATTGGCGCGGGGGGTAGGTCCCGACGAAGGCTACCTGGATCGGTTTTAGCACCGCCTCTTGTTTAGCTATGATGCCTCCCTTCCTCCCCCCAAAATCTTCTCATAGACTTGCAGATACTCCTCGACCATCCGTCCTTGGGTAAAGTGTTCCTCCACCCAGGCTCGACATCTTTTCCGATCGATGTCGTCGATCCTCTGCAAGCTTTCTATGGCCTCTTCCAGACTATCGACCAAGAAGCCCGTCTCCCCATCGCGGATCACCTCAGGCATCGCCCCGCGGCGGATCGCGATGACCGGCGTGCCGCAGGCCATCGCCTCCACCACCGCCAGGCCAAAGGGCTCATCGAAGTTGATCAGGTGCAAAAATGCCTTGGCATTCCCCATCAACGACGCCCGCTCGCGTTTATCAATGGTTCCCATGTACTTAACACTCACCCCATCAACATAGGGCTTAACCCTCTCCTCAAAATACCGGCGGTCATGCAGCAGACCGGCGATGATAAGCGGCATTTCCGCTTTTTTAGCGACCTGGATTGCCTCATAAGTCCCCTTATCTGGATGGATCCTCCCCAGGAATAGCAGGTAATCGCCACCCTTTTCATTAAATGGGAAATCCTCAAGTGAGATCCCATGGTAGGCGGTTGCGATATAGTTCAGGCCAGGATGGCGACTCGCGTTGGAGATCGAGACATAGTATACCCGATGGTTGTATTTGCGATAGACGGGCAGGATCTGGGGTGAGGAGAAGCCGTGGATCGTGGTAAGGACCGGCGTCGAAACTAGACGAGAGTAGGTGAGGGGAAGGAAGTCAAAATGGTTATGGATTAGGTCGAACTCCCCCGCATGCTCGAAGACCTCCGAGATATGGAGGCATTCCCAGACCTTGGGATCGAGCTTGGGGTCCTCCGAGTAGGGACGAGGGCAGATCCAGTGAAGCTTCCCGGCAGTCTGGGAGTCACCGGTGGCAAAGAGCGTCACATCGACACCTCGATGAACGAGCCCCTCGGTTAAGGTGCTGGCCACCTGCTCATAGGCGCCATAATGGTGCGGCGGGACCCGCCAGGAGATCGGCGCAAGCATGGCGATCCTCAGTTTAGCCATGAGGTTCTCCCGCCGTTGGGGAGGGGCAAGAGAGGAGGAAGCTTAAGACCTGGTCCATATCGGCTGTGGCCAACCCAACAGTTGTATCCGTGATCCCATAATAGAGACGGAGCTCCCCCGTCTTCTCCTCGAAGATCGCCCCGCTGGGGAAGGTGACCCCCGGCACATCGCCGAGTTGCTCATACGGCTTTCTCGGCCCCAGGACCCATTCATCGCTTCTTCTTTGCACCTTCCAGGGTTCCTCCAGATCCAGCAGTGCGAGGCCGACCCGGTAGATGCTCCCCGAGGCGGTTACGCGAACCCCATGATAGATGATCAACCAGCCCTCGGGGGTCTCAATCGGTTGCGTGCCCAGGCCCACGCGATGGCAGTCCCACCACCCGGGTCTTGTGGGGATCAGCACCCGATGGTCTCCCCAATGCCTCAGGTCGGGGGAGAAGGAGATCCAAATATCGCCTTCTCCGCGGATGATCGGGCGATGGATTAGGGCGTAGCGTCCGTTGAACCGCCGCGGAAAGAGGGAGGCATCCTTGTCCTCAGGTGGCACAATGGGCCCTATCCGAGTAAATTTTTTGAAGTCCTGCGTCAGCGCCAGGGAGACGAGCGGCCCGCTGCTGGAAAAGGAGACGTAGGTGATCGCGTATTCTCCTCGCTCATCCAGCCAAACGATCCGCGGGTCCTCCAGGCCCCATCTCTCCTCATGGGCATTCCTGTCTGGCTCCAAGGCTGGATGCGGCTCCCACCGCCAATCCGTCTTGCCATCCTTGCTCCTGGCAATGGTGAGGTGGGAGAAGCCACGCATATCTTCGACACGCACCAAGAGGAGCGTCTCACCATCTACCTCTGTGGCGCCGGGGTTGAAGACCGCGTTCACCGGGTAGGGCCACTGCTCTGGGGAGAGGATGGGGTTCTTCTCATACCGCCGGAAAAGGGGATGATGCCGCTTGAAATCAATTTTCTTTTCCACTTGCTTCCTCCTCATTCAACTGGTTGAACCCATAACCCACGATCGACTATGCCTCCTTGGGAGTATACTCGTTTCCCCATTTCTCCTTCTCAGAGTGTAGGTCGCCGTGACCACCGGGTCGTTCACCCAGATAAGGAAACGGTCGATGTCATTCTCCTCCAGCGGCCGCAGATACGATCGTTCGCCGATCAAGAACGGCCTGTTCATATCCTCACCATATAGCAAAAAGGCCCCGCTTGCGAGAAGCGGGGCCCTCATCACTCTCCTACATAAAGACCGGATAGATCGGGAACAGGGATGCGAACACAAGCGCGATCACTGACATCAGCTTGATCAGGATGTCGAGCGACGGTCCAACCGTGTCCTTCAACGGATCCCCAACGGTGTCCCCGGTTACCCCGGCATCATGCGCCTCGGAACCTTTACCACCGTAGTGCCCCTCCTCGATGTACTTCTTGGCGTTATCCATCGCCCCACCGGAGTTGCCGCAGAAGATGGCGAGCTGAATCGCCGAGAGGAGCGCTCCGATCAAGAACCCGCCAAGGGCGTAGCGCCCAAAGATCAACCCAAAGGCAATCGGGGTGGCGACAGCGATCATTGCAGGGAGGAACATCTTGTTAAGTCCCCCAGAGGCGGTGATGGTAATGCACCGGTTGTAATCGGCCATCTCTTCACCGGTCATGATCTTCGGGTTCTCCTTGAACTGACGACGGATCTCCTCGACGAGGACACCGGCCGTGCGGCTGACCCCACGGATGAGGAGGGCGGAGAAGACATAAGGGACCATCGCCCCAAGCATCAACCCGGCAATGACGAATGCCCCGACCTGGATTGGACTCCCTGAGGGGGAGAACTGCGCGGCGATCTGTCCGACGATCGGAAGCTGCGGCTGAACGACCTGCGATGCGCTCCCGATCGCCGACCACATAAAGGCGGCGATCAGTCCGAGGGCAGCAAAGGCCGCCGATCCGATGGCGAACCCCTTTCCGATGGCAGCAGTCGTGTTCCCGATCGAATCAAGCTTGTCCGTGCGTTCGCGCACCTGCGGAGGGAGCTCGGCCATGGTGGCGATTCCACCGGCGTTGTCGGCGATCGGTCCGTAGGTATCCACGGCGACGGTCATCGCCACGAAGGAGAGCATCCCCATGGCGGTGAACGCCACCCCGAGGAGTCCGCCGAACTGGTAGGCCCCGATCGTCGCTGCGGCAATGACGATCACCGGTAAGAAGGTGCTTATCATCCCCAGTGCCAGCCCTTCGGTGACCGCGATCGCCGGCCCGTCTTGATTCATCCTGGCGAGTTCACGCGTGGGCTTGAACCGGGTCGACGTGAAATACTCGGAGAAGAAACCGATGGCGATCCCACCAGCAAGTCCGAGGATCACCGCGTAGAAGATGTTTAAGCCCAGCGGTGAGAACCAGCAGAAGAGGAAGGTGGTAACCGCGGTGAGCACAGCGGCAAGGCGCGTCCCGTTCATCAGCACCGCTTGCATCCCCTCCCGCCGACGAGAAAAGCGGATGTAGATGATCGCGAGGAGACTAGCGAAGAGCCCGCCAGCGACGATCACCAGTGGCGCGAGTATAATCCACCAATAGGTGGCTTCATTCAGGCCCGCACTCAGCCCAAGCTTGCTAATAATCCCTTGGATACTGGCGTTTGTACGTCCGACGTAGATGTAGAGGGCCATGACGATGACGGAGATGATCGCGCCGACGAACGACTCCAGCAGGTCAGCGCCAAGGCCGCCGACGTCTCCCACGTTGTCGCCGACGTTATCCGCGATCGTCGCCGGGTTGCGCGGGTCATCCTCGGGGATGTGCATCTCAACCTTTCCCACCATATCAGCGGCCATATCCGCGGCCTTGGTGTAGATCCCGCCGCCGACACGGTCGAACAGGGCGACGAGAGAGGCCCCCATCGAGTAGGCGCTGACGGCCAAGGCCCCCTTTATGAAGTTGACCCCGGCTCCCTTGATCCCGAACAGGTACTTTGTCTGAATGTGGAGGGTCTCTGGGTTAAACAGGTGACGGAAGAGGACTATTACAATGACGAGGCCGATCAGAGCCAACCCCGCGACGGAGAGGCCCATCACGCTCCCGCCTGAGAAGGCGACATTGAGCGCATCCTTGAACGATTTGCGTGCCGCGTGCGTCGTGCGCGCGTTGGCATGGGTCGCCGCGTTCATCCCGATGAACCCGGCGGCCATGGAAAGTACCGATCCGATCCAGAACGCCACCGCGATCTCCCAGTAGAACAGGATCCATAGGATGGCACCGATGATAAGCATGGTGATTCCCATCACCCGCGCCTCCTCCAGCATGAAGGTAAACGCGCCTGAACGAATGTACCCCTGTAGTTCCTTCATCCGGTCGGTCCCCTGCGCCTTTCGCACCACCGATCGGTTGAAGAAGAACGCGCTTCCCAGAGCTAGCACCGAAATCACAGCTGGTATCGCAATTAAGGCCGTCATGTTGCTACATGCACCCCTTTTGTTTTAGATACGTGTTGCTTGCGTTCTTTTTAGCCCCCTGCCTTAAAGGCCCTCCGCTTTGATAACTATGGTACCAGTGAGCCTTGATTACCGTTTCCAAAAATCGCGCAATTGTAACACGCCCGGAGAATCACTTCAAGGAGGACTTTAGTGCTAACTCAAACCCCATGGAGGTTTCCTGACATCCGAGCAAGGAGATCATCTTGCGAAGCTTCTGTCCACTTGTTTATCTCATAATCGCCGCGCAACGATTGACCGACCTCAACCAACGGACGATCGCGCTCATCCTTCACGGTTCGAATGAGACGGTGACCTGTTACAGTGACGATCTATCCCCGTGTAAATACGGGACACCTGTCCGTACCAGGACCGACAAACAGTCACGCCTTTTGCCACAACGGTCCTTATAGCAAGTAGCTCTCCCGGCTATGCTCATTGAGCGTTTATTCAGAAAGAGTAGAAGGAGGAAGACGATGAAGAAAGCGCTTTCTATCGCTCTGGTGGCCGCCTTATCGCTTATCTTTTCCCTGGCAGTGGTTCATGCTCAGGAAGAGGGAGGTGGCGAGGCAGTCCCTGAGCTACTTGAGCAGGAACTCGCGGCGATGGAAACCGTCTTTGAGGGCCTGGAGTTGTTCATGGGCGAGCTGATCGGTGAAGTGAAAGGTAATATGTCTGGCATCGTTCGCCTCGATGAAGATAGCAAAAATCTGCGTGAGATTCTCGATGCCGTTACCCTCGAGCTTAAAGCAGCCGAAGGGAGGATCGTCAGCCTGCGGGAAGATATCAACAAGATGTCCAATTTACAGCAGGAGTTCAAGGTGCGCATCATTGCCCTTGAGGCCGGTCTCTCCGAGCTCTCCGCCTTCTGTGACAAGCTGAGTGTGAAGGCCGATGTGACGACAGAGGATCTGGCTAAGCTCAAAGAGAGCTACGCTGCCCTCGCCGCCGATTATAGCGCGTTCAAGGTCGCTATTCTCGCCGACATCTCCGCCCTGAAAAAGGGACACGAAGACCTTGTGGCCCGGGTGCAGAAGATCGAGGATGAGGATGTGGGAACGTTCAAGAAGAAGGTGCTTGAGCTTGAGCGTACAATGAGTGCCTTGTCGATTAGGATTGACAACAACCGTGCCAAGCTGGAGGGGTTCGATCATGCGATTGCCGGGCTGGCAAACGATATTGAAGCCAACAAGAGCGGCATTCTAGCCAACATGAGCCTCCTAGAGGACCATGAAGCGCGACTGATAGCACTTGAGGATGGAACGATGGTTGCCGATCTCCAGGAGCAGGTGAGCACTCTTTACTTCCTCGCCATCATCGCTCTCCTTGCCGGGGTTGGAGCGCTCATCTGGGGTTTCATGTGAAGTTAAGTGCAACAAAAATTGGATGAGGGACTGAAATACGTTGTGGAGGGGCTCAAACCGCCCCTCCCATCCTTTTTTTTGCGATCATGTGTAACAGAAGTTATATTAGTAAACTAATTGAGGGGGAGCCACGATACAGAGTTTAGGAATGCGCTTGCAACGTTTCCGGCTTAAAAGCGGATGGAGCAAACGGGTGGTGGCGGATAAGCTCGGAGTCTCGATTCCATCGATCATTCGGTGGGAAGAGGAGGCTAGCGAGCCAAATGACTACAACCGCTACAAGATCGAACAGCTTCTCGCCGATGGGAGATCAACGCAATCTCCTCTTACCTCTCAAAAGCGGATCGTGCAACTCAACCTGTTCGCCAGTCGTAGAGAGGAGATAGGGTAGATGAAATGACCAAGATCAATAAGGTCGTGTTGTCTGGATTCAAATCGTTTCGGAAACAGACTGTAATACCGTTCTTCGATGGGCTGACCGCCATCATCGGGGAGAACGGCTCTGGGAAGTCGAATCTGTTCGATGCGATTAACTTCGTTATGGGACGCCGGTCGTCACAGCTGCGTTCCGACCGGTTGGAACATCTGATCTTCAACGGGGGAGAGCGCTATCCTCCCGCTGATAGCGCTCAGGTCACCCTTCACCTCAATAACACGAAAGGCGTGTTCAACCGCTTCATCGAAAACGGTGACCATGCCCCTGAGATCATCCTTGGCCGGCGCATCACCCGCCGCTCCTCCACCTATACTTTCATGGAGAAAACGTGTTCTCGTGGGTTGATCGATGAGATCCTCGAGGAGGCAAAAATCGACCCTGACGGCCAGCAACTGATCGCCCAAGGAAGAATTACCGAGGTGATCAAAAAGGGCCCGATAAAGCGGCGTGAAATCATTGATGAAGTAAGCGGTATCGCCGCCTATGACGAAAAGAAGAAGAAAGCAATCGTCGAACTTAAGGATGTCAAATCGAAACTTAACACCCACCGTGTAATTCTCGCCGAACGGCGGCGGCGCCTCCGCGCCCTTTCGCAGGAGCGCGATGCCGCCTTGGAGCACCAACGGCTGACCGAGGAGCAGGTGCGTCTGGAGCGATCAATCACCCACCTCAAACGAGAGAAGATAGCCGAGAAGCTCCGCCGCGCACAGCAGGAACGGAGTGGGATGGTCAAGAGGATCGAGGGTCTCGAGGCGGAGGTGACCAAACTCGACCTTGAGGTCGAGAACAAGGAGTGGGAACTCGAAGGGATGCAGGATGATCTTAAGAGCGATGACCAGATCGCACTGGTGAAAGAGGTGGAGCGAATACGCTCGGAGATCCTCCACAAGCAGGGAGAGATCAACTTTAAACGTCAGCAGGTGAAGAACCTGCAAGAGATGATCGACGAGGTAGCGAAAATCAAGGCCGCCGAGGCGGCTCGCGCCAAGGATTCTACAAGTGATGGAAATCGGGCTGTGCAAGCTCTTCTCGGACGGAAACAAGGTGGTGTGTACGGGACGATCGCCTCCCTTGCCACCCCACGTCCCGGGTTCGAGGTGGCATTTGAGACGGCGGCCGGTGGCCACTTGAACGACCTCGTTGTCGATTCGCGTGAAACCGCGATCGCCTGCATCAAGTACTTGAAGAGCAAACGTCTTGGTCGAGCGCGCATCCTCCCCCTGCGCCGATTGGTCGCCTCGCGCAAGAGCCTCGCTTCGGCCGACGCCCTCAAGCTCCCTGGTGTGGTCGACTACGCGATCAACCTGGTCGAGTTTGATGCCAAGTACAATCGTGCGTTGGAATACGTGCTCTTCGACACGATTGTCACTGAGGATCTGGAGGTGCTACGTGACGTCGATGGTGTGCGCGCGGTCACCCTCGACGGGGACTTGCAGAGTAAGGGCGGGGCGCTTACCGGTGGATGGCGTCCGGACTCGCGAAAGAAAAAGAGCGGGGCGGCCGAGGTACAAGGCGCCAGCTTCGATACAGCGAAGAAACGCCAGCAGATCTCCCACCTGGAGAAAGAGATTACCCATCTTGAGGAGAAAATCGAGGAGAGGCAAGCCCTGTTGGAGGAGAAAGAGCGGGAGCTTGACACCCGAGAGGAGGAGGAAAGCCGGGTAAAGGGAGCGGCGAGCACACGAAGTGACGAGTTACATGTCCTGCGCGAGAAGCGCCGTGAAACCTATCAGCAGTTGGAGAACCTTCGCCGGGGCCTGACCCGCTACGAGCGCGAGGAGGCGGAGGCCCAAACGGAACTCGAGACCCTGGGCGATGAGGAGAACGATCCCTCTTACTACATCGAGGGCTCGCTAAGGGAGCTAAAGCAGCGGATTGAGCAGAACGAAAGGCAGCTGCGACGGCTCGAACCGGTGAACATGCGAGCAATCGAGGAGTACGAGGCCTACGAGCGGGAGTTCAATCTGTTTCGCGAGCGTGTCGATTCCCTGGAGACGGAAAAGCACGAGATCGAGTTACTGATCGGCCAAATCGAGGAGCGCAAGCGGGAGCGCTTCCTCGAAACCTTGGAAGCGTTGACCGTTCAGTTCGACCGCATCTTCAAGGTGCTGTTTCAAGGGGGGAGTGCATCCCTAGAGCTAGAGGAGCCAGGGAACATCTCCTCGGGGCTGTTGATCAAGGCGAACCCTCCGGAGAAGGAACTGCACGTGATCGACTCTCTCTCTGGAGGAGAGCAGGCCCTGGTGGCAATGGCGTTTATCTTTGCCTTACAGGAGTATCAAAAGGCACCGTTCTTTATCCTGGATGAGATCGACGCCGCCCTTGACTTGATGAACGCCACCCGGCTGTCAGAAATGTTGTACGAATACGCCAAGCGGGTTCAGGTGATCGTTGTCTCACACAACGAGGAAACAGTTCGTCACGCCGAGCGAGCCTACGGCGTGACAATGAAAAATGGGGTTTCGCAAATACTGGCGCTCAACCTGAACTGAAGGAGTAGGATCGGATGGAACAGATACGGATCGCCGAGGTACCCATCGACGAATTGATGACAGAGAGCTGGGAGGGGACCTTGGAACGCCTGACCGCGGACATGGACCCGTGGGACATCGATATTGCAGAGCTCGCTCAACGCTACCGTCAGTATCTTGATGCCCTGCGCGAACTTCGCTTCGAGATTCCAGGGCGGATGGTTCTCACCTGCTCAATCCTGCTACGTATGAAATCGGACGATCTCCTTGCCGCCTGCTCTACCGATCAAAGTAATCTCATCGAAGAATTGGAGGAGGTAGTAGAGGAGACGGCGGCCGAGTGGGATGAGCCAATCGAGCCGGAGGAGTTCTCCCTTCCACTTCTTCGACGGCCACGACGGCAGGTAACCCTGGAGGATCTTCGACTGGCCCTCACCGCTGCGATGACGGTGAGCCTCCGTCGGGCTGAACGCTTAATCGACCGGATGAAGGACGACGTGGATGAATTCAGTTCCTTCCAGATTGGAGGCGAGGACTTCACTGATCGCCTGCGTCTCCTCTTCGCTAAGATCAAGAAGCTTCTTTCCGGAAGACGGGTGGTGAGCTTCTTCCGCCTCCTGGAGCGGGGAGACAAGGAAGAGCGAATCCGGCGTTTCTTCGAGGTGCTTCTCTTGGCGGCGCAAGGGGAGATCGACTGCTACCAGGAAGAGTTCCTCGGTGATATCCTCATCACCCTGGAAGGGGAAGGTTAAGCTGGTCCTCCAGGGGGAAATCGATGCAAAGCGAGGAATATCAAGGAAAGAATCGCGACAAGGGGTTGCTCGAAGCGGCACTCTTCCTTGCAGCAAAACCGCTCTCCCGCACGAAGGTGGCGAAGATCCTCGGGGATGTCTCACTCACCTATGTAGATTGCCTGCTCGACGAATTGCAAGAGGGACTCGCCGCGCCTGGTCATGGGGTCGAGCTTCACCGTGATGAAGGGAAGGCTCTGTTACAGGTGAAACGCGGCTATATCGACGCCGTCGCGCACCTTGCCCCTCATCAGGATATTCCGCGCCCGGTCCTGCGCAGCCTAGCTGTGATTGCCTATAACCACCCCATGACTCAGGCTGACCTTGTGAAGGCACGTGGAAACAAGGCCTACGGCCATGTGCAGGAGCTGATCGAACGCGGCCTTGTCCGGGCCAAGGAGCACGGTCGCACCCTCCTGTTGCATGTTACCGATGAGTTTCTTCGCTATTTCGGACTCTCAAGCATAGAGGAATTTCGCTTTCATATTGAGCTACCGTCCTCGGAGAGCGAGACTGATATAACGAAACCGTAAGGAGGTGGTACGATGGAGAAATGGGAGTGCACGATCTGCGGTTATATATATGATCCGGCTGTCGGGGATCCTACCACTGGAGTGAAGCCAGGGACAGCCTTTGAAGGTCTCCCCGAAGGGTGGACCTGCCCCGACTGCGGGGCAGGAAAAGAGGAGTTCGAGGTGATCTGATCCTTCAGTTGTCGTCAAGGAATCTCTGACAGAAAGGAAACGGACAACTGCAAGGGCCTGTCCGCCGTGCATTCTCGTGCTTATAAGCCCCCGAACCCGAGGTAAAACCTCGATTTTCCCACCTGCCCACAAGTCACAAAACCCACATCAAAGAAGCAATTAGCAGACTTAACCCGAAGATATCTGTTCAGGCACTCCTATCATGTCATGCGAGCTAACGCGCTACTCATAACGCAACGCGTCAACGACCGGTAGCTTCGCCGCTCTTCGCGCAGGCCATAGTCCTGCGAACGCTCCGAGGAAGAACGAACCGAGCAGGGTGATGATGATCAGGGTCGGACTGGCGACCACGGCCATCTCGACCCCGAAGAACCGGCCGATAAACGACGAAGCGACTGCGCTAAGCCCTAACCCCAACAGCGTTCCGACGATGCCTCCCACCAGCCCCATCAGGCCGGACTCGATCAAGAAGATGGTCAGTACGTGACCGTTCTTCGCGCCGACGGCCTTCATCACGCCGATCTCCTTCGTTCGCTCGAGGACGGACGTGAACATCGTATTCATCACGCCGACGCCACCAACCAGAAGGGAGATCCCGGCGATTCCGGCGAGGAACGCGCTGATCGTCGAGGTCATCGTGCCGATCACTTCGCTGATATCGGTGTAGGTCACGGCCGAGATCTCGGAGCCGCGAGCATTCAGGGTCTCTTCGGCGCGATCGGCGACTTCATCGACATCCTCACCGGGATTGACCCGCACCACCGTGATCAGGACATCCTTCGCTGGTCCCCAGAGGAGATCCATCGTCTCGTACGGGACATAGATTGTGTCCTGGTTTTGGCTTTGGTTCATCCCCGCAGCGAACCCCCCGCGGGATTCCTCGTCTTCCTCGGCCGGCATGAGAATGCCAACGACGATTAGAGAGAGCTCCGCACTGCCCTCGCCCGCGACGAGAATCGTGTCACCAACCGAGGCTTGGAACCTCTCGGCAATTTCGCTGCCGAGGACGGTCACTGCCTCTTCGCCTACGTCGAACAACCTTCCGCCTCTCTGCACTTCCAGTTCCCCGATGAACGACTCGAATTCGGTGATTAACTCGGGGGAGAGGCCACTGACGGGGAAGAACCCTTGCAGGGGCGTCCCATCACTTCTCGGCGGACCCTGAACAAAGCCGGTGCGTTCCCGCACTGCTGCAGCCACCTTGACGCCTTCAACCGCCCGTAAGGTTGCCAGATCGAGCGTGTACTCCTCGGCGCCGCCTGGGCCGTGCGCCTGGGGGCCGAACGTGTCCTCGTTCATGATGATGAACGTGTCGACGCCGAAGACGCTGGCGACCTGATCGGTGATCGTGCGTTCGAGACCGAGCCCGATCGAGATCAGTGCGACGACCGCCGTGATTCCGATGAACACACCGATGACGGTGAGCCAACTCCGCATTCGTCGGTGCATGATGCTCTGCGCGGCCAGGAGGAAGAAGTCCTTAAACACAGTCCACCTCCTCACAGACGGCGCCATCTCGGAGCCTGACGATGCGATCGGCAATCGCCGCCGCGTCCGGGTCGTGCGTCACGATGATCACGGTCTTCCCGTCCTCCACGCTCAATCTCTTGAGCAGTTCGAGAACCGGCGTGCCACTCTCGGTGTCCAGGTTCCCCGTTGGTTCGTCGGCCAGGATAATTTCCGGGTCGTTCGCCAACGCGCGGGCCATTGCCACGCGCTGCCGTTCTCCACCGGAGAGCTCATTCGGTTTATGCTTGACCCGATCTGCCAGACCGACCTTGGTCAACAGTTCGCGAGCACGCCGCGCCCGTTCTCCTTTGCGAATTCCTTGAAAGATCATCGGAAGCTCAACGTTCCTCTGCGCGGAAAGCGTCTGGATCAGGTTGAACGTTTGAAAGACGAACCCGACCTTCTTTCCCCGAAGCGCAACGAGTTGGCGCTCCTTTAGCTGCTGTAGGTCTTGTCCATCGAGGAAGGCCGTTCCGCCGGTCGGAGTATCGAGCGCCCCGACGATATGCATCAGCGTCGACTTCCCCGAGCCGGACGGACCCATGATCGCGATGACTTCACCCTCCTCGACCCCGAGGTCGAGGCCACGGAGCGCTCGGACCACGGTCTTCCCAAGCTTGTATTCCTTAGTAATGCCTTTCAGATCCAACACCGGCATCGCTAAACCTCACCTTCTGTAAACGTGTATTCGACGAGTTCCAATACGAAAACCTCGACCCATTCCCCGTCACGCAGTTCCTCCGCACGGATTCCGGGAGAGATGTAGACGGGATGGGAGAGCGCAAACGCGATCGTCATCCGCGCAGCAGGATCGTCCTCATCGAGCAGGGTCCCTTCGAGGCACCAAACCCCGGCGATCGTCACGCCCACGATGTCAGTGAACACGCCGCTCGGAAGCTGGTACTCAGCACCCTCCTGCAGGCGGTTCCGCTGATCCATCAGCGCCTGCAAAGACGAGTAGCTGACGTCATGTCCCGCCCCGGACGAAACCGTCGTTGCACCGAAGATGAATCCGAAACCCGCCAGCTGATCCTCCGTCCCGCTCGCTTCGGTGACCATCCGCAGCGTGTATCGTCCGCTCTCGCGAGCGACAACGACTAACTCTAGGATTTGAGCTTCATCCATCTCCTCGGTGAACACGTTGTAGACCATCTTCGTCGTCCCAATCGGGAATACGTCGAGATCGGCCTGTGCGAACACAACAGAACCGATCGTCACAAGCCCCAACATTAATAAACTCACGATTTTACTCATGTTTTCCTCCCTCATTGTTTTCGTTGCATCGATCTATCACCCACATTGTACTCTCAAGGATTGAAGAACTTGTGAAGACGGTGTTTCACTACGGTGTGGTTTCGTTGTCTGACTGAACGCCTTCCTAGTTTGCTGCTCACTTTGCCCTCCCCCGGAACTGGCTCATATAGAGGCGATGGTAGACCCCCTGCCTGGCGAGCAGCTCCTCGTGCGTGCCTTGTTCAACGATCCGCCCCTCATCGATCACAACGACCTGATCCGCGTTGCGGATCGTGGAGAGCCGATGGGCGATGACGAAACTCGTGCGTCCCTTCATCAGTTCGTGCAGCGCCTCCTGGATGTGCACTTCGGTTCTCGTATCTACACTGCTCGTTGCCTCGTCGAGAACGAGGATCGCTGGATCGGCGAGGACTGCCCGCGCGATCGCCAGAAGCTGCCGCTGGCCCTCGCTTAAGTTCGCCCCGCGCTCCGACAAAACGGTGTCGTAGCCCTTTGGTAACCGCCGGATGAACCGGTCCGCATTGGCAAGTGTCGCCGCCTCGATGACCTCCTCGTCGGTCGCGTCGAGCTGGCCGTAGCGGATGTTCTCGGTCACCGATTCGGCGAACAGGAAGCTCTGCTGCAGCACGATCCCGAGGCTACTGCGCAGAGAATCTCGGGAGACCTGCCGAATGTCAGTCCCGTCGATCGTGATCGCGCCGGAATCGAGACCGTAAAACCGCGTGAGCAAGTTGACGATCGTCGTCTTGCCGGCGCCGGTCGGGCCGACGAGCGCGATCGTCTGGCCGGCGTTTGCGTGAAGGGACACGTCCTTGAGCACCGGAACATCGGGAACGTAGGCGAAATCCACGTTCTCGAACGATACGTCACCCTTCACGTCGGCAAGCTCGATCGCGTCGTCGACGTCGGCGAGATCCGGCTCGGTATCCAACACCTCGAAGATCCGCTCCGCGCCAGCGAGGGCCGACTGCACCTGGTTGTATAGATCGCCGAGCTGGCGCAGCGGCTGCGCGAAGCGGCGCGAGTAGGCGATGAACGTGGCGATCAGACCGATCGACACGATCCCCTTCACCGCGAGCCACCCGCCCAGGCCCGCGACCACCGCGACGTTGGCGTTTGAAAGAATTCCCATCATCGGCATCACGAGCAGGGCGTAGGTCATCGCGTAGGCGCCCACCCGCCGCACCGTCTCGTTCTCGCGCTCGAACCGCTCGAGCACTCTGTTCTCCTGGCCGTAGGCCATCACCACCCGCTGGCCGGAGTAGGTCTCTTCGAGCGTGCCGTTCAGGATCCCCAGGTTTTTCTGGTAGCTGCGGAAGGCCGATCGCGTCTTCTTCCCCACCAAGCCCACCAGACCGACCATCAGCGGCAGCATGATCATCGAGGCGAGCGCCAGGTACGGGGAGAGGATGAACATCACGATCAGGATGCCGACCAGCGTCAGCAGTCCCGAGAAAAGCTGGGTCACATTCTGCGAGAGCACGCGGCTGATCGCGTCCATGTCGTTGGTCAGTCGGCTCATCAGCTCGCCCGATGCACGCTTGTCGTGGAACTTCAAAGAGAGTCGTTGGAGGTGGCCGAAAAGCTCGCCCCGCAGCACGCGTAGCGCCTTCTGCGCGATCGTCGCGATTAACACACCCTGCCCGGTCTGGGCGATCCAAGAGATTACGTACGTTCCCACCATCAGCCCCACGATGCTCAGAAGCACCGCGGCGGCCTCGTGCGCCACCAGCTTGTCGATCGCCAGGCCCATAAGATACGGCCCGATAAGCGCCATCGCGGTCCCGAACGTGGCGAGCACGAACACGAGAACAAGCGGTGTCCGATACCGCCGGAAATAGAAGAGCAGGCGTCGCAACGTGCCGCGCACGTCCTTCGCTTTTTCGATCCCCATTCCGTGTCCGTGGCTGCCCGGACCGAACAGCGGGCGGCCCCCACGTTGTCGATCGTCTCCTCGTCTGTTAGTCATCGGCCGCCTCCCCGAAGATCGAACGTCCCTCTCCCAACTGCGAGCGATAGATATCCTGGTAAATCGGGCTTGTCGCAAGCAGCTCCTCGTGCGTTCCCATTGCCGCGATCTGCCCCTTGTCGAGCACGAGGATCTTGTCGGCCAGAAGAACGGTCGAGATCCGCTGCGCGACGATAAACCGGGTCGTGGTGTGGGCAGATTCGGCGATCAGCCGGTCGAGCGCATCTTGAAGCCTGACCTCGGTCTCGATGTCCACTGCGCTCGTCGAATCATCGAGGATGAGGACCTTTGGCTTGACGAGCAGCGCCCGCGCGATCGCCAGGCGCTGGCGCTGGCCGCCGGAGAGGGTGGCACCGCGTTGTCCGATCACCGTGTCGTAGCCATCCGGCAGCGCGGCGATGAACTCGATCGCCTGTGCGGCCTGCGCTGCGGCGAGCACCTCCTCGTTGGTCGCGTTAGCACGGCCGTAGCGAATGTTGTCTCGAATCGTCCCGCCGAACAGTACCGCCTCTTGGAGAGCGATCCCTATTTCGCTTCGAAGAGAATGCAGCTGCAGATCCCGGACGTCGACCCCGTCGAGGGTGACCCGACCACCCGTCACGTCGTAGAACCGCGGGATCAGATGAATCAGCGTCGATTTGCCGGAGCCTGTCGCGCCGAGAATCGCCACCGTCTCACCGGGCTCGGCGACGAACGACACCCCGGCAAGCACCGGCTCGGTGTGATCCTTGGAGTAGCTGAAGTACACCTTCTCGAACGCGATCCGGCCTTTCGGCTCGGTCAGCTTCTGCGCGCCCGGTTTCTCCTTCACCTTCGGCTTCTCATCGAGCACCTCGAGAATGCGGCTCGCCGAGGCGTCCGCCGCCGCGATCGGTGCGAGCATCGCGGCGAGCATCATCAGCGGGAACAGCGCGAACATCAGGTAGTTGATCGACGCCACGACCTTCCCCACCGTCAGATCGCCCGCCAGCGTTGCCGTGCCGCCGAACCAGACCGCGCCGGCCACCCCGAGGTTGAGAATGAGGATCATAGTAGGGATGAGAATTGCTACCAGCCGCATCACCTGGATGTTTTTGTTCATCAGCTCGACATTGGCCGTTTCGAATCGTTCGATCTCGTGCTCCTCGCGCACGAACGCCTTCACCACCCGCACGCCAGCGAGGTTCTCCTGCAGCACCGTGTTGAGACGGTCGAGCTTGCGCTGCACCCACAGGTAGAGCCTGCGCGCCCGGGTGCCAAAGACCGCGACCAGGATCACGACCACTGGCACGAACGCGAGCATCATCAGCGCAAGTTGGCGGCTGGTGGCGACGAGCATCGCCACCGCTCCGATCATCCAGATCGGCGCTCGGGTGAGGATGCGAAGGGCCATCATCACGATCATCTGCGTGAATTGAATGTCGCTTGTCGAGCGGGTGATCAGATTTCCGGTGCGAAGCTCGTCCAGGTTGGCGAATGAGAAGCCCTGCACCTTGCGCACCAGGGCGCTGCGCACGTCCGCGGCGAATCCCTGCGCTGCCCGCACCGAGAGGAAGTTATTCCCGAGCGCGAACAGCGCCGATACAAACGCCGCGCCGAGCATCACAAGCGCCGTCCCCCAGATCACCTGCGTGTTTCCCTTAGCGATCCCCTCGTCGATGATCCGCTGCGTCAGACGCGGAATGAGGAGATCCGCTCCGACCATCCCGAAGAGAAGGATCAAGGCGACGATCGCCTGCCCCCGGTACGGCCGCAGAAAGCGGAACAGCCGCAGGATCGACCTCATCTCTCGTCCTTTCCGTGGTGTCCGTGACACCGGCCGCCGTGAAACGGCGGATGACGGTGAGGATCACCCTCCGGGGCGAGGTGCTCGTGGAGCTTTTCAAGCAGCCTCTGCAACGTCTTTCTCTCGTCCTTCGTCAGCACCAACGTCACTTCTTTTTCCAGATCACGGAAAGCTTCCCGCGCTTCCTCGCGCATCGCCTTGGCCTTTTCCGTGATATGCACACGCACGATCCGTTGATCCTCGGAGTCGCGCTCGCGCGTGATCCAGCCGTCGCGCTCCATCCGCTTAAGCGTGTTAGTCACCGTTGCCGGTGAGACGTGCAGCGCGTGGGCGATAACATTCTGGGCGATCCCGTCGTGATGCCACAGGTGAAACAGGACGAATCCCTGCCCCTTGTGCAGGCCGATCTCCTCCATCTTCACCCGCAGCCGATCCCCCGTCAGCCGACACACCTGCAGCAACAGTTGTCCGAGGGTCAGTTTTTCAGGATCGTGCTCTCGTTTAGACATTCGTAGACCTCACATATTCAGCTTGCTAATTATTTGGAGGCTAAATAATAACGAAAAACACGCTCCTGTCAAGGGCGTGTACTCGTAAAGGCGAACCACCGATAGGGATTGAATTCCTACACGTGACACCTCCAAGCAGTAACTTGGCCGTGGTCTTCGCATGGAGATCAAGGACTAGTTGCGCTATCGGCCTACGGGAGTTTGCGGGATTCTATTGTTTGATTGCAGGACCAGCCCCTCCCTCGCGCGGTTTCCCATTGCGAAGAATGCCTTCACCCACATCGCTGACCTAGGAGCTACGTGGTTTGCTCGATCACTCCGAACTCATGAAGCTTAGGCAAGAGAATCTGAGGTGTTATTGCCACAGCAGCTCCTGAGGGGACACGTAGTGAAGGGGTATCCTCATACGGGACGCGTGTGATAGCGCGTTTCGTCACGATTCCCAGAAGTTCTGTGTCCTTGTCCACAACTGGGCCTCCACTCGCTCCGCTGTGAAGTACGTTGTCAATATGAAACACTTGTCCGGTGAAGAACTCGTTGATTGTTACGTTGGAGATGTGACCAATCATCCCAGAGCGCATCATCATCAGTTTCCTGGATACCTCCAGGCTATCCTGTTGAGCTTGCACTTGGCGATTGGCTGCGGGGAGTAGCTCATCAAACGCGAACGGCAGTTCGATATCGTCAGGGTATCCTGCCATTACGACAGATTCCCCAAGAACCGGTGGGCGGGTACACAACGAAAGGTTCGGTACATCCGATAGCCTATGTATAGGGCGTAGTACAGCAAGATCTACTGTCAGGGGCTGTTCTAATACGCCATCCAGATGGATTGACAGTCCGCACAAGAGAGGGCTGTACTGCCTGAAGGTTTCACCTTTCTTCTTTGCAAGGATGACCATTCTTGGATCGTGCACATCCTCATCCGTTATAGGTAGCCTCGTAGTGACAACGTGCGCTGCTGTCAGCAGGTCTCCGCGTGTGTTCACAGAAACTGCGCTACCCCAGCCGATATGCTCAGGTCGACCATCATCATCTGATCGCAGAATCCTAACTAGGTAGCATGTCTCTCTTAGTACTTCGCATATCCGAGTTTTCTCCATGAGGCGCTCCTGATAATGATTGTACAAAGGACAACAGGTGCGACGCAAAATCATCAGGAGCGTAATTGGAGGGACATCTCTGAAAGCTCACGCCGAGTCTGTGGGGTGACTAGTCCATGGGGTTTAGCATTGCTGCATTTCGGAAGGAGCTCAGGATGGTCGGGTTATGCGAAGAACGCTACTGAAAGTGCGCGCTGACCCCGGCCAACGCCTGTCGATTCATCTAGATGGCGACCTTTCTGTCATCCTACGTTCGCACCAGATCTGTCGGAGTCATCTCTTCGCTGTCAAGGCAGCACAAGATCATCCCGGAGATGTAGATCAGTGTAGCTGGATGTCAGTTTTGAGGAATCGAGAAGACTCGCAATGGGCGATGCGTCCACCGAATTCATCCCCGAAGCGGGGGACACAAACCATAACTCGGCGTCGGAATGGGGTATGTGTCCCCCGATCTCCGATGAAGCGGCTGCCTCGATTGCCCTTCGTCGAGGAAATAGGGTATGTGTCCCTCGATTTCCACTAGGACAGATCCTTCGACTGAAAGCACCTCATTCCTTTGGTAGGAGGGCTCTTTGCCTGTAGGTGTTCTCTGCTCGTATCATAGAACTCCAATGACGGATTCAAAACGGTCGAACAACGGTGGGGAGGCTTTAAAGCAATCCAACTTCATCGATCTTCCTCCCGAAAGGCAAGAACGCCTGCTTGAGATCCTTATGCCGGCTGTACTGCATGCGCTCTTGACGGCTGGAAAACTGGAAGAGGAACGGCTCACGGATCTCCAGTACCTCCTCGAAGTGCTCGAAGAGCACAATGACGTCGTGGAAGACGTGATCAATAATACACCCGTTCGCTTTCGCATTGATGAAACCTTCCTCGCAGAGGCTGATGATGCGATCCAAAAGAATCGTCCTCTTGTTGCAGTTGTTCTGATTGCCACAGCCGTTGAGCATCAACTCAACTTGTTCTTGCGAGATGTGATGGAATGGCTCTCGGACGTGTCCGAGAGCGAGATAAGAGATGCTCTCCGGTCGACCTCAGTTTGGGCAAAGATTGGCTGGTTATTCCACGTTCTCGCAGAATGCCAGATGCCTACCCCGCTGCGTTCGAGTATCCTCAGACTCTCGAACTTGCGCAATGCGATCGTTCATCACAAGTTTCCACACTACGTCTTCGGGGATATGGGGGCCAGACCCTATTTGGTGAAGGACTTGAAGAACCAGATCGATGACATAGGGCTCGAGAAAATTCGTCAACTTCCTACCGAACTTGAGGAATTCCTAGAAATGACACGAAGAAGTAAGTGGCCAAGCTACGAGGCGATTCAGGAGGCTACAAAACGGCTATTCAAAAAGCCCGGAAAAAGCCCGAAGAGCCCGTAGTATCAGGCCTTGTGAAATACGGGGACATAATGCCTATTTCCTCCGGGCGTCAAGTCCTCGCGAGAGTATAGCGAGAGTATAGGGTTACGAGAGTATAGGGTTAGGTCTTGCATTGCCGCATTTGTAGCGGGTCCAATACCCTCAACATCATCCAATAATCTCGTCCAGGCCCTCGATCAACTGGCAGAGCTGTTCCTGCGGAAGCGTCTCGATCAGGTCACCGATCCGGTTCACAGAGAGCGTACGGACTTGACTGATCTTGACCCAGGATCGTTTCGGCAGCTTGCTCGACTCAAGTTCCAGGGTCAAGGGGAATCCGGCGCGTTGCGGTTGGCTTGTGACTGCCATTGCAATAACCGTGCCGGACCGTTCGTTGAAGACATCGTGACTGGAGAGTGTAGTGGAGAGTGTAGGGTTAGGTCTTGTGGAGAGTGTAGGAGAGTGTAGGGTTAGGTCTTGCATTGCCGCATTTGTAGCGGGTCCAATACCCTCAACATCATCCAATAATCTCGTCCAGGCCCTCGATCAACTGGCAGAGCTGTTCCGGCGGAAGCGTCTCGATCAGGTCGCCGATTCGATTCACAGAGAGCGTACGGACTTGACTGATCTTGACCCAAGAGCGTTTCGGCAGCTTGCTTGACTCAAGTTCGAGGGTCAAGGGGAATCCGGCGCGTTGCGGTTGGCTCGTAACGACCATCGCGATAACGGTGCAGGATCGTTCGTTGAACACATCGTGACTGAGGATGACAATGGGCCGGGTCCCTCCCTGTTCGCGGCCGCGAACGGGATTCAGATCGGCCCATCGGAGTTCACCCCTCAGTATTCCGGCCATTGGCACAACTCCTCGGACAGTCCCTCCTCTGCCATCGCTTGCTCCGCTGAGGGATCGAGCTTGGCACATTCTTCAGCCAATCGAGTCCTTTTCAGTCGAGCAAGCTTCTCTTCGATTGCCTCCTGAATCGCTCGACTACGGCTGGGGAAGACCCTGTTCCGGACGAGTCGATCCAGTTGCTCGAGTGTCGCCTTCTCGATGCTGATCGCAACCTTCGACGTTCTCATAGCGCATCACCGATATTACTATAGGTCATACCGGAAGTTATATCAATCTTGAGATTCTCTTTGTGATCGCGGGAACATCTTTGAAAACGCGCGCCGTGTCCAGTTTGTGCCTCTCAGTTCACCCCTGCGGCGACCTTCCTATCGTCCCACCTTCGACCCCGGTTTGTCAGAGAGGTCTTTTCGGTCAGGGACGAGGTTTCTGTTTCTCAAGCCAAAACCGACCGGTGGCGCTACCGTCCTTCTTGCACTAGATATCACTTATCGCGCAAGCACTGCAACCCTTGCAGAGCTTGCATGATTGATCTATGATAGTGCAAGGAGTGTGTGGATGATTCGTATCTCAGATGTTCTCGACGCAGATCCTTTCAGCGACTTGCCACTGTCTGCTGATGAAGTTCACCTCCTCGTGAACCGGGAGGAGATTAAGGAACGCATTGATACTCTTGTTCACTCAGCTGGCAAAGGTTTCCCACAAAACGTAGCTCTCCTTGGTGAGGACGGCACCGGCAAGACGTCGCTGCTCAACTTCGCTGAAGCGAAGGCGAAGCTCCTGAGCGGATTTTTTGTCTCGCACATCGACGTTGTTGAAGGAACACAAATCCGGGATATCGTGAAGATTCTCATCCGCGACCTTCTGAACCAGATCCACTTCGGCCTGGGGAGCTCGCTGTTGAGGTTCGTCAGTCTTGGCCAGGAGGTGACACATGACGAGCTGCAAAAGCGTCTGACAGGGGTAAACGTAACCAGAAGCAAGCGGGTCAAGCTCGGAGAGAGTCTGGTTAACGTCTTCCAATACTCACGCTCTATCACGGAGAGCAAAACGTCTCCTGAAGACATTGTCGGGCTGCTCGACATGCTACGCAGCGCATTTGCTCTTATCGGAAAGGCTCCAAAGGCGATCATGCTCCTGTTTGATGAGGGGCAATACGTGGCGACGTCCAGGGCCGTCTCACTGCTTCAGCAAATGCGGCTGTTGTTCCAGCGCAAACCCTATGTACTTATCGTTGGGGGCTCCCCGGACCTTTTCCAGCGCTTCTCCGAAGTTGAGCCCACGTTTGGCAACTTGTTCTCCGAGCAAAACAGGTTCCGATTGGAACCACTAACCCACGCTCATGTGGCCGATCTCCTCGAAAGGCGCTTGGCCCTCGTTCGAAAAAAGGGCGGGGATATAGAGCCATTCGAATCTGAGTGTGTGGACAGGCTTCGAGACCTGTCAGACGGGAATCCGCGTTACGTTATCCGCATCGCGAGCGCCGCGCTCAGCCTGGCACGGGAGGAGAGCGCGGTCACTCCTCAGCACGTGGAAGAGGCGGGCATGCAGATCATTCGCGAGATGGGGCGTGATCGCCTTGATCGTCTCAAGGCGGACGAGCAAGAGCTGATTCTGACTGTCGCCCGATACCAGCCGATCAACTTCAGTGCACTCCAAAAGGCGCTCCCAACTTCGATGGATCTTTCTACCGTAAGTCGGAAGGTGCGATCCCTTGAAGATCGCGGCTACATCGAACTGGAGGTAAGAGGTAACGAAAAGCTCTGCCGGTTGCGGCGGGCACTCCACGAGCATGTCAAGACACTGATCTAGCTTGCGAATTATCCCTTGTCTACTGCAAGAGTCGCAACAGTTGCAAAGCTTGCAGGAACTGATCAAAAATTCGCAAGAAGAGAACCTGACATCGAAGCTAGGAATTGGAAATCGGGTGACTGCTCTCAAAGCGCGTGCCGTGTCACGTAGGTATCTCTCAGTCTACCTCCATGGTAGCCTTTCTGTCATCCTGCTTTTAAACCCGGTCTGCCGGAGTCATCTTTTCGTTGTTGAGGCAGCTGCGGCTCCTGTGTTGACTCGATGCACACAGGCCGTATTTCTTCATAAAAATGACACATTCTTGCACCAACTTCTTCACTTGGTGCGGATAAGCTGCAATCAATAAAAACACATGAAGGGGTGGTTCAGCATGAAAAAGATCATGGTTTCAATTTCGCTGGCGCTCATCTTGGGGCTTCTCGTCGTGATACCGGGAAGCACGCAGATGCAGACTTCCTCAGAAGAGGTTGGTCCCAGCGACGCTACGAGCCTCAGGCTCTCGATCGCAATCAATCGGCTGGAGTTAACACAAAGTCAGATGCGGCAAGTGCACGATATCCTCGCCGGTCTCCTCGACGAGGCAACCGCGCTTGAAGCTGACCGCGACGCGTTCGCCCAGGAGATGCTCCTCTTCAGCGGGAGCGCTGACGAGCTTAACGCGAGGTTGACATCGTTTGCGGAGCAGATGAAGGACAAGGCCGCATCGTTGCAAGAGAGCGCGCAAGGGGCTCTCGATGAGATCAAGGGGATCCTCACGGTCAAACAGGGTGAGATCCTCCGCGAGAGCTTCATGCCGATGCACGACCGAATGTGGGTAGGAAAGGCCGGTCTTACGGGGATGAGAGACAGGGGGCGCACACAGGGTGAACAGCTCACCTCACAAGGCCGTGGTCGAATGGGACAGCAGTTCCGCACCCAGCTTGAAGATGAGGCATCTGGCCCCATCGCGGATAGGATGCGCGAGTTCATCGACATGCATCCCGAGATGCGCGCGCAGATGGCGCAGCGTTTCGGCGTCATGAACCAAGAGACCAAGCGTTCTCTTGGACAGCGTGGGGCTCAGCTCCACGTCGCTCATCCTCTGTTGGCGCAACGGTTGGCCAATAAACGACTAGCTGGGCTTCAGCAGATCGTCGATATCCTGGAGGCAAAGCTCCAGTACATCCAGTAGTAAGAAGCCTTCCGCTTCTATAACAGTGGCCCGTCTCGGCAAAAGCCGCGGCGGGCTATCTCTTTCATGTGCGGCTACTCGTAGTGCGTCCACATCCGAAGGATTTTTACGACTCGTTCTTCTTCGAGCACCTCGTAGATGAGGCGATGCTGGATGTTGATGCGGCGAGAGTACGCCCCTGCGAGATCCCCAATCAACTTCTCAAACGCGGGAGGGGATTGCCAAGGATCCGATTGCAGAAGCTCCAGGAGCTGTTCTGCTTTGAGTTTCAATCCGGTGGCAGCCAGCTTTTGCGCGTCCTTCTGCGCCTGTTTCGTAAAGACAACTTTCCAGCTCACCAGTCGAGTCGATCCGAGCATTCCTTGACGGGCGTGCTCAATCCTTCACGGATTGACTCACGCATACCTGAAATCGAAAGCAGATGCAGCGTTTCCTGAATCGACCGCCAGTCCTCTTCCGAGACAAGAACCGCGTTTGAACGCTTGCCAGTGATCAGGATCGGCTCGTGCGACTGTGCAACCTCATCCAGCAGTTTATACAGTCTGGACCGGGCTTCAGTTGCGTTTACCGAGGACATATTTTACCTCCGTACCAGGATAATATATCGTACGCGAAACCGTACGGAAAAGCAACCCCACCATACCGGAGAATCTCCCTCACGAGTAGCGGATTCAACTCCGTCGCTCCTCCCACTCAGCTACCGGGCAACAGCCGGGCAGAGTGAACCACCCGGGTTCCTGACCACCGGCTGGATCTTGCCACAGTTTCATCAAGACCTTGAACATGCTGCACGTGCATATCGAGAGTTTGTCAGAAAAGGGCGTGGCATCAACGTGTGGGATGACCTTCAAGGCGGAGTTCTACTGGGAACGGAACGCTTCGTGGAGAAGTTGAAACCTTTGCTCATGGGGCAGGTATCCACAAAAGAGTTGCTGAGGAAGGAACGACTGGCAGCTCGACCGAACCTGGCCGAGCTATTCTCAGGGATCTAAGACAAAACGGCTCGCAACGATCGGATCTACCAGGCCGTTCACATTCACGCGTACACACTCAGAGAGATAGAGGACTTCGCAGGGCTGTTGTACTCCAGCATCAGCATAATCGCGAAGCGCTTTCATGAAACGATGAAATCCGAAGAATGAAGGTCTGACCAAATAGCGGACTCCATAGTAGCGGACTCCATAGCAAAACAGTAGCAGGACTATGTTCCCGGACTGCTCAACATCGTCTCTCATTTCATGACAGTATCTAAGTGTCGTATACTTCTTATGAGCTTCCTGTCGAAGGAGACGCCATGTCTGAGAAGACCAAGTCGCGTAGGGAGAAGACCCGCCATAACGACAAGCAGTGGCGGGAAGCGAGGAAGGTTGTTCTCAAGCGAGACGGTTACAAATGCGTAATCCTGGATGACACCTGTGAAGGCGGCCTGGATGTGCACCACGTCATTCCTCGTGCGCAGGGCGGTCCTGACCATCCCTCGAATCTGATCACACTATGCGACAAGCACCATGCTGCGCGACACCCAACTCTCCAGGTCTCCCTTGCTCGCCGAGCGATTGAGCAGATGGGACTCCGACTAGCGAAGCTTCTATCACGCCCCGGGGAACTCCCAGATGATCTCACGCGTTTGAGCGCAGCCTTGCGCGCCTTAGGGCGGGATCGCTTTCGTGAGGGCCAGCTCGAAGTCATTCTCGACGTTCTCAAAGGGAAATCCGTGCTGGTAGTGTGGCCCACCGGGGCGGGGAAGAGCATCTGCTTCCAGGTGCCGGCCCTTCTCGCTAGTGGGCCGTCTTTTGTTGTGGTACCTATGAAAGCCCTGATGGTCGACCAAGTGACGCATCTACAGGACAGCAGCATTGTACCAGCAACCTTCATTAATTCGGATCTAAGCAAAGCTGAAAAGACTCTCCGGTATCAAACACTCGAAAGTGGTTTGTGGAAGCTGTTTTATGTCTCGCCCGAGCGATTCGATCAAAGTGAACCGCCCCGGCTTTTCCGGAGGCTATGTTACGTGAGTCCGGCCACCATGACCGGAACCTCCTGCCTCTGGTAGTATACCACCTCAAACTCGGCGGGTGGAATGTTCCCGATCGGCTCAAGCAGCCGCCGGTTGTTGAACCAATCCACCCAGTCGAGGGTCTCGAACTCGATGTGGTCAACGTTGCGCCAAGGTCCCAACTGATGAATCACCTCCGTTTTGTACAAGCCGATGATCGTTTCCGCAAGCGCGTTGTCGTACGAGTCACCGACACTGCCCACCGACGGCTCGATGCCCGATTCAGCCAAGCGTTCCGTGTAACGTATGGACAGATACTGCACACCCCGATCGCTGTGGTGCACGAGACGCTCGCTGTCGGGACGAGCGTAGAGAGCCTGCTCCAGTGCATCGAGAGCAAGATCGCTGCGCAGTGATCGCGACACACGCCAGCCTACGATCATCCGCGAGAACACGTCGATGATGAACGCGACGTACACGAAGCCCGTCCAGGTTGCTACGTAGGTCAGATCCGCCACCCACAGCTGGTTCGGCCGAGTGGCCGTGAAGTCACGCTGCACCAGGTCCGCCGGACGCGCTGCCACCTCATCGGGGATCGTCGTCCGAGGCTTCCGTCCCCGAACGGCTCCAGCAAGCCCTAACCGACGCATCAAACGCTCTACCGTGCAGCGAGCTACCTCAATGCCCTCTCGTTGCAGTTGACGCCAGACCTTGCGGGCTCCGTAGACCCCGCGGTTCCCACGCCAGACTCGCTCGATCTCTTCACACAGGACGGCGTCGCGACGGGCACGCTCGGGCAATCGCGAGGGATCAGCCTGGCGTGCCTTCTGCTCATGGTAGGTCGACGGGGCGATCGGCAGCACCGCGCAGATCGGCTCGACCCCGTAGGCCTCTCGATGTTCATCGACGAATGACGTCATCTCTTCGGTCGCCGGTCGAGCTCCGCTTGGGCGAAAAAAGCCGATGCTTTGCGAAGAATCTCGTTCACCCGCCGCAGCTCGCGGTTCTCCCGCTCAAGTTCCTTCATTCGAGCCCGATCATCGCTCATCAGTCCTCCACGCCGACCCGTATCGATCTCGGTCAGACGCACCCACTTTCGTAGCGTCTCCGGGGTGCAGCCAATCTTGCTCGCGATCGACACGATCGCCGACCACTGAGAGTTGTGCTCACGCTCGTGCTCCAGCACCATCCGCACCGCCCGCTCCCGCACCTCTGGGGAATACCTACTTGTTCTTGTCATGACTCCATCCTCTCAAGCTTTGAACTCTCCGGCAATCCCGGGGCGGTTCACTGTGTGGATGGAGTCGCAGTCTGTGTAGACCTTGTGGACATACACGAGACAGGAATCTTGGCGTGTTGTGCAACTACTACTCTGTTGCTTAGAGGCGGAATCTGTAGCTTGAATCCCCTCGGCTGGAACCTGTGAATACACTGATAACCGTCGGATGACGTTAGCTTGGGAGTAACTCTGCACCAACTCCTAGCAACACATCGGGTAGTTGTCGAGTTTCGCATTTGTTCTCGGTGCAGTTGCAGCAAAATGCGTCTTCCACTCCGAGACCGAACCATCCGAAGAACATCGGGGCCACCTACCTGATTTCTTGGCGAGCTACGTTGCCTCTTCAACAATTCTAATTTGCTCTTCAGTCAATCCATAGAGCTCGTAGACTAGTTGGTCGATTTGCTTGTCGGTGGCGTTGATCTGGCGTTTGGACTTCGAGGGACATAGACCCTATTTCAGGCTGCTTCTTGAGGAATCATGGATTGCGTCCCCGGAAGTCACGGGCCCGCCCACGAACTACGGACCAAGCACTACGGACTGCGTTTCCGAATTATGGTATGCGTCCCCGGAATTCCCCAGACCCCACTGCCGCGCGAGAAATCGACACCATGTCACCAGATTTCGATCATGGAGGAAGAGATGGTATAATCCGTAAGGGTGATCGTTTGATGTCCACCAAATCGAGCATTTACAAGTTTCTTCGCCTGTGGAACGATGTTTCCGCAGTGAAGAAAGGCAAGGTTGGCAAGCGAATAGGACGACGGGTGGCGGGAAAGACAACAGGACGGCTGTTAAGGAAGCTGTTCAAGTAGTTGGGTCAACCTGTCGGGATCTCGTCCCCAACGAGCAGATCTACCAGGCAGTTCACGTTCACAAGTACATACACAAAGAGGCAGCTGGCTTCTTGAGGTTGCACTACTCCACCATAAGAAGTGTCATCGCAAGCACCTCCGAACCGGCCAAGAAGAAGCACACGCAACCGCTTCTTCCAAGCAACTCGCCCTTGCCCGAGTTGCCAAAACACCAAGAATGAAGGTCTGACCCCAAGAATTCTGCGATGTTGCCCCTCGCCTGCCTTGAGAGCGGAGGCACCCTGAAGTATTAGGGTCAATTTCACGGCTCAATACCCGGCTCACATCTACCCCTGTCACTGCTACACCCATCTCCTTACGGACACCAGCGCATGACTCGGGGTCAGGGTGGATCGCTAACCCTTCCCTGTACGGGACTTTCACCTGCCACACACCTCCGACTTTGACGGCGCTTTCCAAGACCCGACCCTCATGTACCTAAAAACGCGATTGTAGCCCAGCTTGCTTGCATAACTCGTTCGCTGTCACTCGGTCCAACGTACGATGGCGCTTGATTGGGACTGTTTTCACGCCATTTGAGTAGATGGAGTGCTTACCCCCTTCACGCAGGAGGATAAACCCATTCTGCTCAAGATATGCGACCAGATCGCGGCGTTTAACCGACATTCTATGTCTCGATCGCGACCTGCTCGAAGAGAGCTCCTCCAAGTGGAATCTCTCTGCCTTGTTGGCGATAAGCTAAGAGCATTTCGCGCAACGCGTCCTTGAGCAGTTCCCTGCACTCCTCCAGGGTTTGACCTTCAGTGACCACTTCGGGCCATTCGACTAATTGCCCCATGTAACCGGAACTGATCTTTGTGTACTTGGCAGTGTAAGTACTAGGCATAATCGTTCCTCCCCCTCTATACCCCTGAGCCTGGTTTATGATTATAGCACGATGTACCACCTGTTTGCTGGCTCTTCGATGGTGAGCGTTGCTTAAAGGTACGGAAATTTAAAATCGAGATCAGGCACGGCCTATTTAGAACTCAGCCTCTTTAGGTCCCAGCTCCTCTACTAGACCTTCAGCTTCGCAATGTGGGGCTTGATGGCCTTTGCCAAGTCGATCATGGCATCGATCATTTCATCTTGGATCTCAGACCACTTGGCTTCATCTTGATAGCCTCCATCGATGACTGGAAGAAGCAGTGAGACTGAATCAAAAACGATAAGTCGCTCCTGCCTTAAGCACTTCAGTCTCGGCATTGAGTTCTCTCATCATGCGACCGAGGGCATGGTCACAGGTGTCGTGTCCCGAAAGATAGACTCTCTTGGGGCTAGCACTATTGATGGTGGCAATGGTTCGGCTCAAGTCCTCGTCGGTCATCCGTTGCCAGGGAGGCTTGCCTGTGCCGATCATCATCTGGAACTGGATGCCAGCGCGGTTGCCTCTCCCGCCAGTCACAGGGAAGTGAAGCCCACCACCAACGGCGTAGAGAGGCTCATTGGATAGACGCCGCACCATCTCCAGAATAACCTCAATGGTCGGGTGGCCGCAGCCAGTGAAGACCACCAGACCCTTGTCTTTGACACGAGCCAGCAGCGCCTGTTCCTCCGTGAAGCCAGACATAAACAGGCTCCGGGCCAAAGGGCCGGTGGAAGCGATGCCGGCAGTCAGTAACTGGGGCCTTTCGACCAACTCGGCCTTGAATCCTTTGGCCTCAGCTCTGTCAGGCAGGAAGCAGGGCTTTAGCTCCGGCGACATTAGTTCATCGGGCACTGTCACTTGCCGAGATCGCTGGGCAGGGATCCCCCCCATGTGGTCACTGTGAAGGTGCGAGATGGTCAAGGCCTCCACCTGATCCAGATTGAAGCCAAGCTTCGCAGCGTTGTGAGTTAGAGCCGGGCGAGTCGGGCCAAAGCCGACATCATACAGCATCGAGCCTAATTCGGTTTTGAACAAATAGGACACACCAGCATCGCCCATGAATCCTTCCTTGGTTTTCCATTCCACTAGCACCGTCAGCTCCAAGTAATCAAGTTCGGGCATCTCAGGGGGCTCAGCCTGGCTTATGCGTTCCTGGTTAAGTTCAGCAGCCCGGGCGCGGTCTTCCTGGAAGTGGCGGTTTCTGATAAGTAACCAAGGGACGATAACCGGGGAAGCCACAGCCAAAACCGGCCACCATACGGGGGATATACGAAATGACATTGTCAAACCTCCTTTGAATTGTTCGGTCTTCCACGACATAGTCAAGCGAGTTGGCGGCTAACAATGATCATTGTGCAGCTCTGCAACATAGTATGTCGAAGAGCGGCGGGTGCCAACTCCATTCCCATGAATTCGAGGTGAATTGGAAGGACATAGACCCTATTTCAGGCTGCTCCTTGAGGAATTATGGTATGCGTCCCCGGAATTCGCAAGGCGGTATATAGGGATCACCGCAGATGAGATCGAGCAGGTTGAGAACGAAGTGAACCTGTAAAGGGGACGCCCTCAAATGCTTTCGCCAAGCGACGATGCAGATAGCATAGCGCACATCTGCAGCATTAGCTAGGGCTCCGAGAGCCTCTCAATGCTGCCCAAGATGGTTTCCTCGAGTGATCGCAGGCCAACATCACGAGCAATAACCAGCGCTTGTTCGTAACTCTCTGAGGCTTGGCCATACAACTCCCACCCCTCATAGACTGCTCCGATCTCATAGAGAGTTCTTCCTTCACCGGCAAGGTCTCCTATCTCACGCCGAATAACAAGTGCCTGCTGGTGGTTCTCCAACGCTTGCTCGTACAAACCCTGACTGCAATAGACTGCCCCAATGTTGTTGAGAGTCGTTCCCTCACTGGCACGGTCTCCTACCTCGCGGGCAATCACCAGGGCCTGCCTGTAATTCTCCAACGCTTGCTCGTACAAACCCTGACTGCAATAGACTGCCCCAATGTTGTTGAGAGTCGTTCCCTCACTGGCACGGTCTCCTACCTCGCGGGCAATCACCAGGGCCTGCCTGTAATTCTCCAACGCTTGCTCGTACAAACCCTGACTGCAATAGACTGCCCCAATGTTGTTGAGAGTCGTTCCTTCACCGGGACGGTCTCCTACCTCGCGGGAAATCACCAGTGCCTGCCTGTAATTCTCCAACGCCTGCTCATACAAGCCCTGACTGTAATAGGCTGCCCCAATGTTGTTGAGATTCGTTCCTTCACCGGCATGGTCTCCTACCTCGCGGGCAATCACCAGGGCCTGCCGGAAATTCTCCAACGCCTGCCCGTACAAGCCCTGACTGCAATAGACTAACCCAATGTTACTGAGAGTCGCTCCTTCAGCGGCACGGTCTCCTACCTCACGCCGCATAACAAGTGCCTGCTGGTGGTTCTCCAACGCCTGCTCATACAAGCCCTGACTGTAATAGACTAACCCAATATTATTGAGACTCGTTCCTTCACCAACACGGTGTCCTACCTCACGGAAAATCACCAGCGCCTGCTGGTGATTCTCCACCGCCTGCTCGTACAAGCCCTGCCTGTAATAAACTAACCCAATGTTACTGAGAGTCGCTCCTTCACTGGCACGGTCTCCTATCTCGCGGGCAATCACCAGCGCCTGCTGGTGATTCTCCACCGCCTGCTCGTACAAGCCCTGCCTGTAATAGACTGCGCCAATGTTGCTGAGGGTTCTTCCTTCACCCTCACGGTCTCCTATCTCGCGGAGAATAACCAGAGCCTGCTGGTGATTCTCCAACGCTTGCTCGTACAACCCTCGGTCGCAGTAGACTCCCCCAATGTTGCTGAGGGTTCTTCCTTCACCCTCACGGTCTCCTATCTCGCGGGCGATCACCAACCCCTTCTGGTAGTAAGCTAAGGCTTCCCGGTACGAACCTTCGCGTCGGGCGTCTTCTCCTTTTGTACTAAGTTCCGCAAGCTCCATTGCAGAAGAGTCCACAACCAAGCGATAAGCTAACGTGCCCCCCCCTGCGATCACAAAGAAAATGAACCCGGCCACTGCCCACAAGTGCCATTTCGCAAAGCGCCATTTCCTCTCCTTCCAGCGCGTCCCTGGCACACGCCTGAACGCTACATTCGCAGAGGCTATTGCACCCGCAAAGAAGCACAACAATATCACAAACCACGCCCATCCCAACGAACCTACCAAGCGACTTAGTAACGTGGCTAGTCCAATAACAGCTAACCCACTTGCAATGTCGGAACTCCGCTTTCCCCACAGTTCCTTCAACCAGTTCATCTCTGTCCCATACCCGTTACAGAATGGAGTGCACCCCTCAAGCTGGACACGTTGGAGCCGAAATTGATACATGCCACGGAGCCGACTTGATCTCCTGCTCAAACTCCACCGGACTGACATAGCCAAGTGCCGAGTGTAACCGCTCTTGATTGTAGATCAGTTCGATGAACTCGCCAATCCTCTCCTTCACTTCCACAAACGTCCGATACTCCGAAACGTAGACCTCCTCCACCTTCAACGTCTTCATGAAGCTCTCCGCTTGTGCGTTGTCGTAGGGATTCCCTTTGCGAGACATGCTGATGATGAACCCGTGTTCCTCGAGGATCTCTATGTAGTCCTCTGCTGCATACTGTACACCACGGTCCGAATGGTGGATACACCCTGCAGAAGGGTTCCTCTCGGTAATGGCTACCTCAAGCGCGGCACAGGTGAGTGCTGCGTCAATGTGCCGCGACAACGCCCAACCAACAACCCGACGCGAGTACGCATCGAGAATCACTGCCAGGTAGACAAAGTCGTGCAGTAACCGAATGTAGGTGATATCCGCCACCCATACCTGGTCCACTCTGGTGATGATCACGTCTTCGTAGACGTTTGGATAGACTGGGTAAGGATGATCGCTGTCTGTGGTCCTCACGAAACGGCGCTTAGTTCTACACAAGAGATCCGACTCCCGCATGAGCCGCAGAACACGCTTGTGATTGACCCGGAATCCCTCTCGCTTCAATTGAGCCGTCATACGACGATATCCATAGCGCGGGAAACGCAGTGCTAGCTCTTCTAAGCGATCTCGGATATCCATATCTTCTTTACGCTTGGCTTCGCCTGCACGAGACTTGTAGTAGTACGTACTGCGGGGGATGCCCATCACTTGACACCCCCACTTGATCGATTCGAGATTGACCCACTGGTCACTGAGGAACGCTCGTTTTCCCGCGCTAGAGCGAAGCGCACGCCCTTTTTTAACAGCTCGTTCTCCATCGTCAACCGCCCAACCATCCGTTCCAGTTCTTTGATCCGCTCATCCTTGGCAGAAGCTCCTGCAATCTCTTCTAACTTCCCTTCTACGTAACGCTTCCTCCACTGGATGATCAGGTGATCGGAGAGGCCATACCGACGGGCCAACTGCGCCTGTGTCACCTCTCCCGCCAGGAACTCCTCAACAACCTGACTCTTAAACGCCTTGCTGAACTTCCTCCTACCTGCCATGAACCGGCCTCCTCGCGACCTGGCAGGCAATGTATTAACTCCCGCACTTATTTGTCCAGTCGTAGGGGTTCACTCCATTTTGTTTACTAAAAGCAATTTGCATTCGTGGTTTCCTATAAAACTTGATTAAATCCTTTATAAGCAGCCAGATAAAAGATGCGATTCTCACTTTGTCGCCTCCTCGACGATGCGGATTTCTTCGTCGGTCAGGCCGTAGAGCTCGTAGACGAGTCGGTCGATCTGTTTATCGGTGGCGTCGATCTGGCGCTGGATGAGCGATTTCTCGTGATCGGTCTTGGCGGCTTGAAGGTTCTTGTGAAGCTTTAGCATGGTGTCAACAAGTTCGACCAGGTTGTCGTGAAGCGCTCTATCCCTAGGGTTCTCGAACTCAATTGCCCGTATCGGAAGCTGACGAAGGTCTCCAGGATAGACATGCAGCCCGCCCCCGATGCCACTACGAAAAACGAAATTCAGTAACCTTGAGTTCACTAGGCCCAGAAGGTAACGCATTGAATACTGGCTTGCTGTCTTGAGCTCCTCTTCAGACCATCGAAGATTCCTGCTTGTAACATTCTCGATATTGGACTTCAGAGTGAGACAGACAATTGAATAATCAGCGTACAGGCCGGTTTCATCAAGCGCACAGACTAACCCTCGGTCACCGACAACATCCCGAACCATGATTTTCTGGGCATCAAACAGCTCTGGGAGCCCAGGGCGGCGGACTATTTTGGGATCATACCGCAACCACCGCCCTGTATACGTGATGTAGAACCTCTGGATCTCGCGTGCTTCAATAAAGCGAACGCATTTCTCATCTACTCGTTCGGTAAAGATATAAGCGTCCTTGCGCTTGTTCTCAACTTCACTATGTGCCGCCACACTATAGCTCACATAGCAAAGAACACCTAGTTGAATACCCGCATTTTGAGTCTTTCTATAAACATGCCATTTCACGCCAACGAGGTCGGTTCGAATAACGGACTTTGGCATCGCCAGGGATTGTTCTTGCGGTAGCTGGTTCGTGCTTTGGGTACTCCAATCTGTTATCTGAATCATCTGTCCTGTTCCGTGTTGTTTTTGCACCACAATAATGACGTTAGTTATGGTTGCTCGGTTGAAGACCTTGATTCCCTTGAAATCCACAACCTTAGCTATATGAGCAGTTCTCAGAAAGTGCTCCCGCGATCTTGCAGCATAAGTCTCTGTTAAGTATGACCTGGGGATGATGAACCCTAGGATTCCCTTCATATCAAGGACTATAAAAGCACGTTCAAGGAAAGCTATGAATATATCTGAATTCGCTGTGAAAGTGGAGTATGATCCCTGGTAATAGTCCTTCAACTTTTTCTGTAGGCTACGGCCACGCACATACGGCGGATTCCCGATCACGGCGTCGAAGCCACCCGCCTTCATGATCGCGGGGAATTCGGCGTTCCAGTCGAAGGCGTTAATCCGGTACCGCTCTTCCTCATCGAGCAGATGCATCTGCTTTCCTTCGTAGAAGTCGGGGCCGATGAGGGAGTTGCCGCACTTGATGTTCTCCCCCAAGTCAGGGAGAGCGCGTTCGTGGAAGAGCCTCAGACTCTTTCCCAACGTCTCTGCGTTCTCACCTTCGAGCACTTTCAATAGGAGCGAGAGCTTGGTCACCTCGACGGCTTGTGGATCGATGTCCACACCGTAGATGCTGTTTAACAGAATCCGCTTCTTTTCCGCGGTGGTCAGTCGCCAATCGCCGCCCGGGCCGTGGAAGATCTTCGGGGATCGCCCTCTGGCGTGTTTCTCCGGATCGTGCTCGGAATACCACTTGAGGTGCCAATCAAGCAGCGTCTGGTAAGCTCCGAGGAGAAATGAGCCGGAGCCGCAGGCGGGATCTAAGATGCGTAGCTTGCTCGCCTTCTGCGGCGTCTTCCCGTCAAGGAGCTTGCCCACGGTGTGCTTTACGATGTAGTCAACGATGTAGGTGGGGGTATAGTAGACACCACCGGCCTTCTTCACCTCGGGCTTGTTCTCCACCTTGGCGTGGTGACCTGATGTCAGCCGAATGACCTTACCGAGGAACTGCTCGTAGATATGGCCGAGAATGTCGGCCGGAAGGACGGAGAACTCATACGGACTATCCGGATAGTAAAGGTCTTTGAAGACCTCTTTTAACACCTTGTCATCGACGGTCAAGCTGAGGGTGAGTCCGTCGGGCGGCTCGGGGCGGTCCTTTTCCTTTCGAAAGTGAAATAGGCCGGAGTTGTAGCGCTCATCAGCACGGCGAAGGATCTGACACAGGCGTGGGTAGACCCGGTTCCCGCTTTGTAGGGCCATGAGCTGTCCATAGTCCTCAATCCCCCGATCCTCGCAGATGCGCAGGAAGATGATCCGGTCAATCGTGCGCTGCACGGCGAAGTTCAACTCGCGGGTGGAAAGATCAGCGTTACGTAGCGCGATGTTGCGTGCCAGCACGTCACGCCAGTTCTCGATCTCCTTTAGGAAAGCATCGTCTACCTCGGCGGTCCCGCGCTTGCGCTTGGTCGATTCGACGTAGCGGTCAAACGACCCTGTGAGGATCGCCTCCTGCGAGAAGATGGTGGCGATCTCGTCCCAACGCTCGGCGTACTCGGTATATGTGATGTAGAGGATACGCGCAGCGGAGGCTTTGTCCGTCTTGGCCGGTTTCACCCGACAGTCGTACACCGCGAACTCCTCGAAGTCGGTGAGGATCGATAGCGGCAGCTTGGCCGACCAGGCATAGCGCCGAAGCTGATAAGCCGGGATGGGATCATCCTTAATGCCAACAGATGGACGTTTCGCTTCCACAAAGAACTTGCGCGTACCACCGATGCGGAAGCAGTAATCAGGAGCCTTGGTCGCGCCGCCGACCTTGATCGCGTCCTCGTGGATAACCTCTTTGTACGCCTCGGCGTAACCTTTCTCGTTGGTAACGTCCCAGCCTAAGGCTTTGAACAACGGATCGATGAACTCCCGCCGCGCTTGAGTTTCGTTGTACTCGTGGGAGCGATAGGCATCGCGATTGCGTTCAAATCGCTCAATCAGCTTGAGGACTTCCTTAGGCGTGGCCACGTCCCTCCCTTCTTTCTGCACTTATGTCAATAAGTAATAGTTTATAACGACCCACAGGACTAGACAAGTGAGGGAATGGGGGGCCGGGCAGTGATCGGCGGAATTTCTGGAGTCTGATCTTCCTTTTCGGCATTTCTAGTGAAAACTGGCATCGCTTTCCCATCGGATTTGTACAGGTAAAGGTTGCTTGGGGCTTGCCATCGCTACATTTTGCAGGGGCATGTTGCCTCGTCACTACGAGTCGATTGACCTGCCCCCGTTGTTCGGTCCACCATTGGAGCAAGCCCGCGCAGTTCAAACCCGTCCCGGAAGGTCTATCGCGAACAGCCCAGGATAGGGCAGTTTGATTTCGGGTGCGCTAGCTACAAGATCTCAACGTCGACTACAGCGGGGATGGCAAGGTCCTTGGCATAATGTTCTGGCCAAAATCGTTACTTGCGGCAAGCACTTTCTCCGCTTCGCCAAGGACAAACCGAACCTTTGAGGCAAGCCAATCAGAGTCAAGAGTTTCTTTGTGAGTAACGATAACTCGCCCTTCCTTCTCCTTGCCGAACTTCAATAACTCGAGGGGTGAACCAGACTGACGGGCAGCCACCCGTCCGTGTGCAAGCATGTCGCGGAGATCGACTACTGCACAGTCTATGCGGCGGGATGGGCACTTGGTTGACACGATTCCGTTGAACTTATCAACTAGCTTGCCTAGCGACGCGTAGCTGGTGAAGGAATTCGCTGGGACGGTATCTCCAACTTGTAGCTTGTCAAGATCCACTTTGGGCTCTGTGCCCTCGTTGAACTTGAGAAGGAAAGCTCTGAGTGCGAACTCCAGCGAGTGAATATTGGACATCAGCTTTCCAAGCCTTTCAGCGTATTTGTCTTCCATCCACCTGCCCTCTCCAAGCACCGCAGGATCGTGTCCACCACCAAGTAGTTGCCCGAATAACTCCAGCCACGGCTAGCCCTTCTCCTCCTCCCTTTTCAGATATTCTAAGATTGCCTCGACCGCTAGGTAGTTGATCGAGCGATCTTTCTTGTCGGCCAGCTTCATCAAGCGCTCGACAGGCCGCTCCGCCTGCTTCTTCTGTGTAACACGGATTGACAGCTTGTCCAGGGTCTCCTTCTTAGCCATGTAACATTCCTCCTCTTTCTTGCTCAGCTATTCATAGCCTAACGTGAGCGTGGTGTGATATTCAAAGCCTGTGTTCCCGAATCCAGGGCATACTACGATCGCAAGCGTGCCCAAGGCAAGACTCACAACCAAGCCATCCGGGCGTTAGGGCGTTACATGGTTCGGGTGATGTGGTCGATGCTGATCAACCACCGCGACTACGAACTGCGAGGAGACATTCCGTGACTTGAAAATTCAAGAGGGATGTTCAGGCCTACACTTGACACTTAATGGGGCATGGTCTCACATCTTCATTCTTGGTGCTATCCGACTGCTGAAGAGGAATACACCTTGCTGGATGAGTTTTGAACTCAGTTAGGAAGCTAAAGAACACTGGTACACCTTTCCTGGCTTGATTTTTCCTCGGATGCCGTCTAGAATTAGGATGTTGTTGGCACTTTTGCAGTCGTTACAGTTTGGAAAGCAGATACATTCCCGCCCAACCTAGAACGTTCTGCTGAGATTAGATACCCAACACCAAGGAGGTAGGTTTCCCATGGCGGAGCGCGAGACCGGTACAGTGAAATGGTTCAACGAAAGCAAAGGGTACGGCTTCATCGAGCGAGAGAAAGGTGAAGACGTATTCGTGCACTACGCCTCCATTCGTGGCGAGGGATTCAAGTCGCTAGCCGAGGGACAGAAGGTGGAATTCACCGTTACGCAAGGGCAGAAAGGCCCGCAGGCGCAAGACGTCACAGCAATCACGGAAGAACCGAAAGGCCCGCAGGCGCAAGACGTCACAGCAATCACGGAAGAACCGAAAGGCCCGCAGGCGCAAGACGTCACAGCAATCACGGAAGAGCCGAAAGGCCTGCAGGAAGAAGACGTCACAGCAATCACGGAAGAGCCGAAAGGCCCGCAGGAAGAAGACGTCACAGCAATCTAGACAACACCGGCGGAATCAGGAACGGCGAGCGACCCATGCGAAGGTTTGGTATGTGGCGCTCGCCTTGCTGTTAAACCAGGCTTCCCGTGAATCGCTTGTCCAAGGACGTATCTTGGATGCTGCAACATCCATAACTGGCGTGCCGCGAACCTTTGAATTAGGCTCCTTGCGCGGCAGCCTCGGGTGTTCAGGAGAGAACTTGCGCACTCGCCGGAATCCCGAGGCCCCATGATCTCCTGGCCCTTAGTGAACTACTTCCGAACTCGGTAGTCCGAGAATCTCCCGTTGGTACGCCGAACGGAACTTGAACTCGCCTGTTCTCGCGACAGAAGATCACCTCTGCTGCGACATCCCTTCTGAGCAATCAAAGCAGGAATCGCACTCTACCTTGAGGGGCACTGGCAACGGGCGTCCTATTTTGGATGGGAGATGAGGTCTAAGAGATAACAGATCCCCTCTTCAATTTGGAAGTAGAACCGCCATCCTCCGTTGATTCTTGCCTGCCAGATTCTCTTCTCGGAATCCACAACCTTGGCTCTCAGTGAAGGGTGACGAGGATCTTCAGAGAGGAGACCGAGTGTCTTCCTGGTTCTTTCCTGGATTCTGGGAGGGGCTTTCTTGTAACTTCTCTTGAACTGGTGCGAGCGAACGAATCTCATTCGGGCTAGGAGTCCAACTCTTCGATCAAGTCGTCAACAGACTCAAACTCCTTGGAGCGTCCTGCCTTAAGGTCCTCAAGAGCGGCTGAAATAGTCTTCTGCCCCTCTGCGGAAAAATACCACTCGTCACGGTCAACCAACTTCTTAGGAACGTAAACGAGCTTACCCTCGTCAAGTTTCACCTCAAGGTAGTCCCCAACCTCAAGATGAAGCTTATCAAAAAGCTCTTTTGGAATCACCACTTGGCGTCTTTGCATGACTTTCACTACGGACATCAGCCCCTCCTCCACAGACGATAGTATTCAATCATGCTAACATAATAATCATACTCACACACCTATCAACTACAAGGAACACACCGTTACCCGTGCCTCAGATGCCCAGCCTGATGCCCCCACAACGTTGGGTTCCTTTAAGTTGTGTCAAGATCCTAGCTGGAGAATGACCCGCACCACGTTCTTCACCCAGAAGCTCCCGGCTGAGGTAACGCCGTACTCCTCGTTACTCACATTGCCGTCCTCGGGGAGAACAGCGATGCGAAAGCCCATCTCCCAGGCTGGGACCTCAATGCCGTTGAACGCATAGGCGAGGACCATTGGATAGTCAGCATTCTTGACGCGATCCCGCTCGATCGACATCTCGTAGCCGTCTGCCGCTTGGACAAGGATTGTCGTATATGGTGCCTCAGAGTCGATGAGGTCGGTCAAGCGCACTCCGGTGTAGATTCCAGGATCGCCCCAGTTGCCGAACTGGTTTTGATAGGTCCCCTTGCGCGTCAACGCCGGCAGTCGCTTCATCTGGGCAAGGGTGACCGTCCGTGCCCTTCCGTCCGTGAACACAAGCTCAATTTGAGGTCCATTTGTATGCGTTACAAAGCGGATAAGGACTGGAACAACGACCGCGACCACAAGGAGAAGGAAGAGGATCAAGTAACTTCGCCTGATCCCAAAGCCTACAGCCATGCGTACCTCCTTGCCAAAACAGTGATTCCAAGGAGAAGCACAAAGAGTGCCCCGGTGGCCCAGTCCATCTGATGCCAGTGTTCTTTGCGAGTGACTGTCCGCTTGGGATAAAGACCGAAGCAGCGCCCCTTCATGGAGATGGCGACGCTGTCCACCCGCGTCAACCCCGAGACCAACACCGGCAAGAAGGTGTAGCGGATCGCCCGGCGCAACCCTGCAAAACTTCTGATCGAGGCATCGACTCCACGGACGTGTTGCGCTTCGCGGACGACACGATACTCTCGGCGGAAGAAGGGGACAAAGCGTAGGGCAAGGACGAGGATGAACCCATACCGATATGGAATGCCAAGCCGCACGATTGCATGGGCGAGCCGATCCGGATCGGTCACCAAGACAAACAGGAGGCTGGAAGAAAGAATAACCAGAAACCGTAATGCCATCTGTGCACCAGCGAGGAGCCCCTGATCGGTTACCGAAAGCCCAAAGGGAAAGAGAACGGTCCCTTCCCTGACGGAGAGCGCTTGCGCAAGGAAGAGAACAAAAGCAAAGACAAGAACAAACCGGATGTTGCGCAAGAACGTTCCTACTCCCTCTCCAGAAAGAGCGGTCAAGATCATGACGAGACCAAACGCTCCCAGCTTGACAAGGATCCCGGGGGCCGCAAGGACAACGATGAGAAATCCGGACAACAATAGGAGGTTCGCCACTGGGGTTGCCCGATGAAGGCCTAGCGTTCCAGCGTGATAGGAGACCTTGGGGATCATGCGCGCATCCCTTCCCAATAAGTGGGGAGGAAAGCCTCCTTTCCCATCGCTTCAAGGCGTGAGAAAACGGCATCCGGCTTGCCTTCGATTGCCTCCTCTCCCAGGTAGAGGAGGCGGTCGCACAGCGCGGCGACGAGAGGAATGTCGTGTGAGACCAGTAGCGTAACGGCTCCACGCTGCCGAGCGGTGAGAATCTGGGAGACGATCCACATAACGTTCCACCGGTCTTGCCCAATGAACGGCTCATCCAGCAAGATGAGGTCGGGATCGCGGGATAGAGCGGTTGCCAGGGTCAATCGTCGCTGCTCTCCCAGGCTCAACGACAACGGCGGTACCTCTTCAAGGCCAGCGAGCTTCGCTTCGCTCAAGGTGTGGCGCAACCTCTCCTGTGTAATCCCGCCTTCGATCTCAAACTCCCCGCGCACAGTCCGCTCAAAGATCTGCTGGTGTGGATGCTGAAAAACATACCCAAGGACAGAATCTTTCGATCGCACGACCCGCCCTTTGCTCGGGTGCTCCAGTCCAGCGATCAAGCGCAGAAGCGTGGTCTTTCCTCCCCCATTCGGGCCTATGACTCCGAGGATCTCCCCCGACCGGAGCCCAAGTGAGAAATGCTCGAACAAAGACGCATCGCTATACCCAAACGACAGATCCTCCACTATCAACGCGGCTTTTTCTCGACCTTTTTCAATTGAAGGCGGATGTAAGTCCCAGTGGGCACGCAACCCAAGCTCATCTAAATCCATGTGTCGCCGGGTCGCTCGACGGGTGACGATCGCACCTTCATCTAGGATGAGGAGGCGCGGATTTAACGTGAGGAGCGGTTCCAGGCGGTGCTCCACAACGATCAACGTTCGCCCTTCGCTCTCGCGCAAGTTTCCCAAGAGATCGAACACAGTTTTTGCCCCTTCAGGGTCGAGGTTGGCCGTCGGCTCATCAAGGAGGATGACTTCCGGCCGCATGGCTAGAATGGAGGCGATCGCCAACCGCTGTTTCTCCCCCCCGGAGAGGGTCGTCGTCTCTCGCTCAACAAGATGGGTAATTCCAACAAAATCCAGAGACTTTTCAACCCGGCTGGTAACTTCATCGGGTGAAAGGCAGAGGTTTTCCGGACCGAACGCGACTTCTTCCCAGACGTTTAAGGTGCAGATCTGCGCGTCGGGGTCCTGTTGGATCAGCCCAAGACGGGTCGCGATCCGCGCGGGATCGGCTGCCCACACCGACTCCCCATCGACGTTGACCTCTCCAGCGACCTTGGCGGGAATCATCCCTGGAATAAAGCCCGCCAGGACACGACACAGTGTCGACTTCCCGCAGCCGGAAGGACCGGTGAGGACAATGACTTCACCGCTCTCGATCGTCTCGGTTACACGATCGATCGCCGGATTCAATCGATCCGGATAATGGACGCAAAGTTCCTCGATCTCGATCATCGTTTCTCCAGAGCCCGTTTAAGATTGAATGATTGAGAGATCGGGAGATTGAGAGATTGGGAAGTCAAATCACTCAATCGTTCACTCCTTAAGTCACTCAATTTCTCACTCGCTAAATCACTCAATTTCTTCTCTCTACCGCACGACGATCCGGCTCACCCGCCTTACCCAGTAAGACCCCTCGTAACCAGTGGCAATCAGGCGCAGCCGCCCGCGATCAAGGGAGAGGATTACCGCCTTATTTTCAAGAAGTGAAGAAAGATCGAATCTCGCCTCATATCCATCCTCCGCGATCACCAGGACCGTCTGTGCCCCCTCCTTAGGTTGCGCACGTTCGAGGAGATCGGCAAGAGGGATTCCAGTGTAGTCCTGTGGTGGGACATATGTAGAGCTTCCCAGAAGCTCGGCGGTGACCATCACCGCTTTATCCTCCCAGTCCGAGTAGCAGAAGGTGTACGGCGAGGAGAGGGCCCCTTCGATCCGCGCGCTGTCGGGGGCGGAAAACGGGTCGTAGACCGAGGTATAGTAGTAGATCCCGCCGGCAAGTAGCGCAAGGACCACGGTGAGGGTGAGGATATGCCCCCTCAACGAGGAGGCGCGCGGTGTCGCCGTCGCCCTTTGCGGGACAAGCCGCGAGGCGATAAGAAATCGGCGGATGTCCCACCCCAGATACCCGCCGAAGAACGCCCCTGAGACGAGGGAAAGCGCGGCCATCACCAGGATAAATGTCGGCGAGACCCCGGCAAAGTAGATTGCCTGGAACAAAAAGACATTTGAGGCCGAAGCAATCGCGCCGGTGAGCATCGTCAATACGAGCGACTCTCGACGAGAGATACCCATCCCCAAGTCAACGAGGACTCCTTCTACAAATGAGATAAGGACAATCACCACCCCGTGCGTCCCCCCGGAGAGAAACTCGACCACTCCTTTAGTCACCCCGGTGAGCGTCCCCGAACCGAACTTGGCCGTAAGCAGGCGGGCGAGGATCGGCCACAGGATGTGCAGCCCCGCGATCAGTTGACCAGCTCCGAACGGAACCCCAAACAGCCGGTTGATCAGGTTCCCGATATAGCCGACGTAGGTCGAGAGTACCCCCCCGACCGCGGCGAGGAGCGCCACAAGGACGACCTCGCGAACATCCAAGAGCGGCCGCTTGGCCCTCGCTAGAGCGCACATAGGATCTCCCTACGGCAGATCAAGGTCGATAAAAGAGAGGAACTTAACGCTTCTAAGGCTCGTCCCCTCTGGGAGGAGGACGGAGTCATCGTAGACAAAGCGCATGTAACCGCTCTTTTCCGGATCGAGGAAGAGACCGTCCCGCTTGAAGGCGACGATGAACCGAGCATCATGCGCGATCAGCTGTGAGGAGACGACTTGAGAATACCCGTCCTCAGCAACGAGGGCGATCGTATACCCAGAGACGGCCAACTCGTCGTTGAAGTCCTCATCGTCGTAGTGAATCCCCTCCTCCTCACCTGGCGCGCGATCATCATCGATGTAGGCGACGAGCCGCCACAGTGGCAGGCCGGTGTAGGTATGGGTCTCCCCTTTGCTCGTCACGGTCACCGTGGCCGTATGACACGGACAGCCGATCCCGGCCTCTAGTTCGCTACGGCTGAACGTCCGCGTGAGGGCCCCATGCAAGCTAAGGGAGTAGTCCTCATAGGTTCCTAAAATGTCGATCCGTTCGACCATCTTCGCGGAGATCGCTCCCTCGAAGTGCGGGTTATCCTCACCGACAAGGACGATGCGTAGCGGACCAGGATCGTGTGGCATGTAGGATCCGTTCTCCTTATACGCTAAGATCCAATTTCCTTGCGTACAGTCGAGGAACATCCCCGCTTTATAGTTCATCGAATAACCGTCTGAGGCAGTGACGAGAACAGTAGTATCTGAAGGGACATTACCGATTAGGGTCGTGATGGGCACACCGGTGTAGGTCGCTTTATAATCTACACCAAGGGTATTGGTGAACGTCCCCGGAGCCGTCACGATATCAAGCGCCTCCAACTCGGCGATCGTGTAGGTTGAAGCCCTCTCTCCGGCGACCACGGTGAGGACTCCTCCCGGCGTGAGAACGGTTTCCTCCCCGATCATCGTTCGCGTGGGAAGCGCCCCCCCGTCGTAGTTAACGATCAGGTAGGCAACGTTTTTCACCAGAAGGCCTGTGGTGGAAGGACGGCCGGCGTAGTAGTGGGAGAGATCCTCGCCGAAGGATGCTAACATATCCGCATTGCTAAAACGTTCGTCCTCAGGGAGAAAGACGAGCATGGGAGCTTCTTTTAAGTCACTCTCTCCATCTTTAGCGAGGGCGAGGATCGCCTCACCCATCTGGGTCGAGCCGTAGAGGACCTCATAGGGAATTTCCTTGCAGTAATCATCCGTAGCGACAACCGCCAACAGGTCTCCTTTATCCATCCCGCCGACCGCGCTTAAGAGATCTTGAATCAGCGCGCCGGAGTAGGTGTGCGCTTCTTTCCAGTTCTCGTTATCCGCGTTGAATACCGGCCCCTGATAGGCGACCGTCCCTGCTTGTTGGGAATAGGACCCGAGGTTTACCTCCACCACCTGCTTGCCCCGTACAACCAAGAGTGGGAAGTCCACCTTCTCATACTGCTTAGGGGGCCGCTCTGCCGGCCAGAGATGGAGAATGAGAAGGATCACGCCCGCCAGAACGACCAGGGCAAGCGAAACAGCCACTCCGATTTTATAGGTTTTCTTCATAGCGTTCTCTCGACCGGCAAAGTAAGTACGGCCGTTGCCTGCACCGCTGCAAAGACCTCCTCTCCTTCCTGCAAACGAATGGCTTCGATCTGCTCCACCGTATGAAGCGTGTTTAGCTCAAACCCGTTTCCGGAAAGGACCAGGTTTGTCACCTGGCCAAGGCGGCGCACCTTCTTCACCTGAGCCGGGAACACGTTTTCCACACTTGCTGATAGCGAGCGAGGATCTCGCCTATAGACACTGACCGCCTCCGGCGGGATCTCAATCGAAAGGGTCTCCTCCGTGGAGAAGGAGAGGACGGTAAATCGCTCCTCTCCCAGAGCAACCCGGCACAGCGCCCCCTCGCGCTTAAGCACCCGCACGCGAAAAGTGTTCTTGGAAAACAGTAGGGACCCTTCCGGTCGGTACGGCTGTACGCGAGGATAGGTTAGAGCAAGGTGTAGGCGCTCCGACCACAAGAGATGCTCGGTTACCTCACGCGAGGTCCCCGCCGCCACCAACAGATCGACCATGTCCAAGGAGAGAATCTCAGCAAGGGCGCGGATCTCGGCTAGCCCCGGAGCCGGCCGACTCCCGTGCTCAATTCGCGAAAGACGGGTGAAGTCGATCCCAGTCTGTGCAGTCACTTCGCGCAGGCTCAATCCGGCTTTACCCCTCGCTTTCTTGATTATCTCTCCGAATTGCACCTTCGCCATAGGAGGTAGTGTAATCCCATTGTTGACAAATGTCAACAACAAAGACGAAGCGCTTTTTAGGGGATACAATGGCGCACATGGCTCATGAACGGATAAAAAAGAACCGAGAGAGGCTAACGCAGGGACCGATCGCCCATTCTCTCCTCCTTCTTGCCTGGCCGATTATGCTCTCCAACCTTTTCCAGACCGTCTACAACCTCGTCGACACCCTGTGGCTGGGACGGTTAGGGAAGGTAGCGGTGGCCGCTCCGACAATCGCGTGGCCGCTTGTGTTTCTCGTGATCTCTCTTGGGGCGGGGGTCACCATCGCTGGAACAGCCCTCGTTGCTCAGTACACCGGCGCCCGTCGCCACGAGGAGGCAAACCACGCTGCAGGACAGGTCTTTACCTTCACCGGCATTCTCGCTGTCGTCCTCGCCGCAAGCGGAGCCATGGCCGCCCGACCGCTGATGACCGTGATGGGAGCCGGACCGGACCTCCTCGATCCCGCCACGTCCTACCTCCGTATCATCTACGCTGGCATCCCTGCGATGTTTGGGATGTTCGTCGTCACTGCTCTCTTGAATGGAGTCGGAGATACAGTCACCCCGATGAAGCTGATGGGTGCCTCGGTCGTATTTAATATCGTGCTCGACCCCCTGTTCATCTTCGGCTGGGGACCGTTTCCTGCCTGGGGGGTTGCTGGGGCGGCTGTGGCAACGATCATCTCCCGCGGAACGATCGCTCTTTTTGGGCTTTACCTCCTCTTCTCCGGAAAGGTGGGGATTCACGTGCGTCCTCGGCATCTGCGCCTTCACTGGGAGACGGTGAAGCATATCCTCACCATCGGTATCCCTGCCTCCCTCGGCCAGTCGGGAACAGCGCTCGGGTTCTCTCTCATGACAGGAATCCTCGCTCGCTTTGGGACCGCGGTGGTAAGCGCTTTCGGGATCGGAAACAGGATCATCTCGATCATGGTCATGCCGGCGATGGGTCTTGGTCAGGCGACCGCAACGATGGTCGGCCAGAACCTGGGCGCGGAGAAGACAAGACGGGCAGAGCGGTCCGCCTGGACCGGAATGGGGATCTCGACTGCTTTCCTCCTTTCAGGGAGCGTCGCGGTCTACTTTTTGCGGGCCTCGCTCATCCGCAGCTTCATCGCCGATCCCGAAGTGATCGCTCTGGGAGCACAGATGTTCGCCATCACAGCAATGGCCTTCCCGTTTATGGGAATCCTCCAGGTTATCATCGGAACCTACCAGGGATCGGGGCACACAGTCTACTCCATGTTCTTCAGTCTGTTCAGACTTTGGGGGTTGCGCATTCCCTTGGTCTATTTCCTCGGGTTCACGCTTGCCATGGGGGCCGACGGAGTGTGGTGGGCGATGTTTATTTCGAACTTTGGAACCTCAGTTCTCTCTCTCGGGTTCTTCCTCTCCGGGAACTGGAAGCACCGCGTGATCAAGGAGGCGCCGCTGCCGATCGAACCGGTCTTGGCTAATGTGTCTCCAAGAGAACCGATCATAGAGGAGACCTTCCCCTTGCAAAGGTGAGCCGCACTTTCTAATCTCTTCTAAAAGTGGATACCACCGCAGAGAGATTGGAAGATTGAATGATCGAGAAATCGGGTGATTGAGAGATTGAATGATCGGGAGATTGGGAAGTCAAATCACTCAATCGTTCACTCCTTAAGTCACTCAATCTTTCACTCGCTGAATCACTCAATCCTTCCCTAAGGAGACATGATGCGGACGATCACAGTCGACGAGGCGTCAAAATTTGTCGGCGAGGAAGTTACCCTACGCGGGTGGTTGTACAACAAGCGCTCGAGTGGGAAGATCCTGTTCCTGCAAGTCCGAGACGGAACCGGCGTCATCCAAGGGGTCCTTTCGGAACCAGATTCTTCACTCTCCCTGTTTACCACTGCCGATCGCCTCAACCGCGAGTCCTCTCTAATCGTAACAGGGGTACTCCACGAGGATCACCGCGCCCCAGGTGGGTGCGAACTCCAGATCAAAGACATAACAGTTGTGCAGGAGCCCACTGATCCCTTCCCGATCGAGTTAAAGGAACACACACCCGGCTTCCTCATGGACCATCGCCACCTATGGATGCGCACCGGAAGGCAGGTACCCATCCTCCGCATTCGGGACACCGTCTTCCGCGCCGTCCGCGATTTCTTCCACGAGCGTGGATTTGTCGCCACTGAGGCCCCCATTCTCACTGGAACCTCGGTTGAGGGAACCACCACCCTATTCGAAGTCGACTACTTTGGGGAGAAGGCCTACCTAACACAGAGCGGCCAGCTCTACCTCGAAGCGACCGCGATGGCCCTGGGGAAGGTTTACTGGATCGGACCAGTCTTCCGCGCCGAGAAGTCGAAGACCCGCAAACACCTGACTGAATTCTGGATGGCCGAGGCAGAGATGGCCTACTATGACTACGCTGATAACAACCGCCTTCAAGAGGAGCTCATCGCCTATATCGTCGAGGCGGTGGTCGCCGAGCGCAAGGGGGAACTCGACCTTCTAAAGCGCGATACCGAGAAGCTTCTCGAGGAGGTCTCCCTTCCCTTCCCACGCGTGGATTACGCCGATGCGATTAAGCTCCTGCAGGAGGCCGGACATGAGGTCTCATTCGGGGATGACTTCGGTGCTCCCCACGAGGTGACACTCGGCGAGCACTTCCGAAAACCAGTCTTTATAGAGCGTTTTCCCACCTCGATGAAGCCTTTCTACATGAAGCGCGATCCAAGTGAACAATCGCGCGTTCTCGCTGCTGACCTGATCGCCCCCGAGGGCTACGGCGAGCTGATCGGAGGAAGCCAACGCGTGGACATCCTAGAAGAACTGAGTGCACAGTTAAAGGAGCGCCACCTTCCGAGCGAACCCTACGAGTGGTACCTCGACCTACGACGCTACGGCTCGGTCCCTCATTCCGGGTTCGGCCTGGGAATGGCGCGAACCATCGCCTGGATCTGCGGGGTGCCTCACATCCGCGAGACGATCCCGTTCGCCAGGCAGCTCAACCGCCTTTATCCCTGAACCTCTAGAGATGGGAATTTTCCCCACGTATTCTCGCAACTGGATCTCTTCTGGCCGGGTTGAAGGAAGGTTACACCCTAGCTCCAGGCGGAATTATTAAGCGAACAAACAGAGATGTTTGTCCACACCTACGCTTCTCTACCCCACATTCAGCTTACTACCGCGGCTCAACTCGCTTTTGAGATGGAGCAGATCGCGGCCGACTGGCTCCTCGCCGTCACCGAGGGTCGCCAGCGCCGCAACCTCTGGCAGGTAGTGAAGCGTTACCTCATTGTCCGCTGTACTACCACCCCTCCTATCTGCTGACACAACTGACCTTGCTTAGTTGAATATTTCCTCAACCGTTTACGAAACTTGGGCTAGGAGCGGTACTTCGGTATCGCCTTAAAGATGTCCTTGAAGACGGTCCGCCTTTATCGTTGTGGTCTCTCCTTCCCTTAAGTTTCAAACTTTCTCAGGAGAAGCACCGGCATTTCTCAACCCCTGCCCACTAACGCCTCAGCCTAATAATGATCTCTTGGCGCACACAGGGTGTTCGCTTGATTTTTCTCTCGTTATCCGTTAAATTTATATTTTTGGGAGTGATCTCTAATGCTTAAATTCTTCCGCAGGTTGCGGACGAATCACCTCGCACGGACAGCAAGGGGCTGTTCATCTTTACCAAAAGTGACCCGCTGTTACTGGACACGCGCGGTCGCGCTTCCCAAAGGGCCAGTCTAGCAAAACGAGTAGCCTATCACCGCTCTGTAGTGCGTCCTTTTTTGAGAGCGCCTTACAGAAGTCACGCTACCAGTTTTATCACATAAGAAAAGGAGGGAAAAGATGAAAGAAATCAGGACCGCAATTATTGGCGTTGGAAACTGTGCCAGTTCTCTTGTGCAGGGGCGGTTTTACTATGCAAATCCAGACGCTGAGATCCCGGGATTGATCACCAGGGACTTCGGGGGCTACTGTCCGCATCACATCCGTTATGTTGCCGCGTTCGATGTGGATGAGCGAAAAGTAGGACTGGACCTCTCTCAAGCGATCTTCTCTCCACCTAACTGTACAACAGTCTTTCAGCGTGATATTCCACACCTGGACTGCCCGGTCCAGATGGGATACATCATCGACAGTATCGCCCCCCACAATGAACAGTATCCGGAGGGAGAGCGGTTCAAGCCGCTTGAGAACGTCCATGCTAACGAGGAGGAGGCGAAAGAGGCAATCGTACACGCTCTGTGGGAGGCGCAGGTCGACGTGGTAATCAACTACCTCCCGGTAGGGAGCGATAAGAACGCGGTCTTCTACGCTGACTGCGCGATAGAGGCGAGGTGCGCGTTTGTCAACGCGATACCGGTGTTCCTTTCCAAGTTCTACGGCGATCGCTTCCGCGAAGCCGGCCTCCCAATCCTAGGAGACGATATCAAGTCACAGGTGGGAGCGACGATCGTCCACCGTGTGTTGACGAAGCTGTTCGAGGATCGCGGCCAGCCAGTCAGGCGAACCTACCAGTTGAATGTCGGCGGGAACACCGATTTCCTCAACATGCTCGACCGGGCACGCCTGAAGAGTAAGAAAATCAGTAAGACTCAGGCGGTAACAAGCCAGATGGATTCTGACGGGATCGATCCTAGAGACATCTACGTGGGCCCGAGCGACTATGTTCCTTGGCTTAACGACCGCAAGCTCTGCTTTCTGCGAATTGAGGCCGAGCAGTTTGGTGGGGTACCGATGGATATCGAGGTGCGCTTGGCGGTCGAGGACTCCCCGAACTCTGCCGGTGTGGTGATGGAGGCGGTGCGGGCGGCCAAGGTCGCCCTCGATCGGGGGCTCACCGGACCGATCATCGAGGCGAGCGCGTACCTGTTCAAGTCACCAGTGGAGCAATACGAGGACTCGCAAGCAAGGGAGATGCTGCGGCAATTCGCTCTAAGGGTCGAGGAAACGCAGCTCGCCGCAGAGAATTGCTCCAAAGACTCCTAATGGCGTGAACGTGAAACTACCAGCGGTGATCCTGGCCGCGGGACGGGGTGAACGGCTCTCTGGGGACGAGAAGAAGCCCCCCAAGCCGCTTACCCCGGTACTGGGCCTCACCCTCCTCGAGCGAGCGATCCTCTCCTGTAAAGAAGCGGGGATCGAGGAATTCTTCATCGTCCTTGGCTATCGCAAGGAGGCGGTTGAATCCTTCATTGCGGAGTGGGAAGCAAAGTACCGGATCTCCATCACGCCGGTGGAAAACCAGTCTTGGTTGGAGGGGAACGGCAGCTCGGTGCTCGCCTGTTCCCCTTACCTTTCCTCTTCTTTCCTTCTTATCATGTGCGATCACCTGTTTGACCCGCAGGTCATTCCCCATCTGATCACTGAGGGGGATGACAAAGGGGCGTGTTCCCTCCTCGTCGATCGCCGCATCGCGCGGGTCTTCGACAGGGAGGACGCCACCCGTGTACAAGTGAACGATGGCCGGATTACAGCAATCGGGAAGGGGTTAGAGCAGTACAACGGCATCGATACAGGGATCTTCCTCTGCCGACCGTTCTTGTTCGACGCCCTAAGGGAGGCGCAGGCAGGAGGGGACGGCTCCCTCAGCGGCGGGATCCGTTGCCTGGCGGAACAAGGGAGGATAAGAGCAGTGGATCTCGGTGAGGGCTTCTGGCTCGATGTCGATACTCCGCAAGCCTTAAAACACGGGCACAAGCTCCTCCTAAGACATACGGTCAAGGTTAATGAGGACGGGTTCATCGCCGAGTGGCTCAATCGCTGCCTCTCCATCCGTCTCTCTGCATGGCTCGTTACGCATATCCGTGCAACCCGGCTTACCCCAAACGCGATCAGCCTAGCGAGCTTCCTCATTGTCCTTCTGGGAGCGTTCCTCTTCATTTTCACAAGCTATGCAGCAACCCTTGCCGCCGGGATTCTAGTCCAGATCGGTTCTATTGTGGATGGGTGCGACGGTGAGGTAGCTCGGTTGACGTTTAAAAAGAGCCGATTCGGGGCGTGGCTCGACACCCTCCTCGATCGATACGGTGATAGTGCGGTCGCCACCGGAATTACCTATGGTTTCTGGCGGCTCTATCCGACCCCCTGGGTGTGGATAGGCGGGATCTTTGCCCTGGTCGGCTTCCTCCTTTCAAGCTACACCAAGAAAGAATATGTCCTACGCTACAAGGAGAGCGTTCCCATGGACGTGTGGGTGAAGCTGATCAAGCGCGACCTGCGTCTATTCGCTCTATTCCTCGGTGCCGCCTTTGGTTATCCCTACTTCGCGCTCCTTGCTGTGGGTCTCCTTTCGCATTTAGGGGTCGGGAGGCTCTTCTGGAAGGTGTATAAGGGTGAGGAGTGCGCCGATCGGTGAACCGTAGCGGTTTTCTCACTGCGGCTTCCCCCTTACAAATCTTGGCTTAATACCTCCTCTTGACACGCGAGGGAACGCTTGTTATACTTCGCCCTTGGCTGACAAGTGTGATGACGATGGGCGCCGAAAGGCGCTCATAATGATTCTTAGGTCCTCTGATGAGGGCTAAGCCAGGCACCACCAAATAACAGAGGGGGGAGCTTTAAGCCGCGAGATGAAGATCGAAAGACGGCGAGTCCGCGACTAGGTGTCAGCCAAACTTGGGTTTACAACCCAACCGGATGAGATTCAAGCAAGCTATTTTACCTCCTTGGTAGCGTAGCTCTCATCCAGAAGGCTGCCGTTCAACTCGGTATGGGCAAGGGAAACCGGCTCCCCTCTTCCCTCCTTTTACTGCTCCTTTAACTTAATTAGAATATCGACCGCCGCGGTGCGTTTTCCCACGATGAATGGATTTAGATCTACCTCCTCGATCGGTGGAAGATCAAGGCACAATTGACCTAAGCGGTGCAGAGCACCCGCCAGCGGACCAAGCTCAACCGGGGGCTGCCCACAGAAGGCTTCAAGGAGAGGGAAGGCGCGGATCAACCTGATCATTCGCTTTGCCTGGTCGACTGACACCGGAGCAACTCCAAAGGACACGTCCTTCAGTGCTTCCACTAGCGTTCCGCCGACGCCAAACATGAGTACCGGACCGAAGGAGCGGTCACGTTTCATCCCCAGGATTAGCTCCCTCCCAAAGAGAGCCGGCTGCAGGAGGATCCTTCCGCGGTGCAACCTCTCGCTGGCGATCAGTCCTATCAAGTGGTCAATGGCGCGATGCAAGTCCTCCCCATTGGCGATTCCAGTGATCACCGCGCCGCGTTCGAAGCGATGGAAGAGCCCGGGGGAGTCAACTTTGGCCACAAGTGGAAACCCAACCTCCTTGAGAAAGGGTGCAGCTCCCTCAACGTCTTTGACGTAGGTGTAAGGACAAACAGCGATGCCGTAGGCGGAAAGGATCTCAGCGCCCTCGTAGAAGTAGAGAGCACAACGTCCCTCACTGCGCGCTTTCTCAACAAGGCGCAGTGCCCGCTCACGATCAGGTTTCGGACCCATGTCAACCGACCGCCTCTCACTCTGCAGCTCCCCCAGCCGGCAAAGAACGCTGAGGGCATCGACCGCGGCTTCGGGCATGGTGTAGGTAGGGATCTTCTCCCGCGCGAGCCGCTCGATAAACCGAGCGGCAGCCGCGCCGTGGCTTAGTGTACAAACGATGACCGGCTTATCTGGAGCCTCTGCAATTGCTCGCAGGATTCCCTCGGCCACCGCCCCGGTCGGTTCCTGGAGGACCAATGGGGGACGAAAGATGACGATAACTGAGTCCACAGCTGAGAGGGCTATACGCAGAGCTTGCTCGTAGTCTGAGGAATCAGCGGTGGCGATCATATCGATCGGGTTCCCTAGCCCGGCCTCTGGCGGGAGGAAGGAAGCAAGCTTATCCTTAACCGCAGCCGGGAGCGATAGCACCTCAATCCCGGCCCGCTCACAGGCATCAGCAGCAATGATCCCCGCGCCGCCTGCATTCGTGAGGACTACCGTCCTGCGCCCCCGAGGGATATGCCCTCTCTCTAGTGCTCGCAGAGCGTTGAGCGTCTCCTCAATTGAAGAGACGCGGATCGCTCCACACTGGTTCAAGAAGGCGTCCACAATCGCGTCAGAACTGGCCAACGAGCCAGTGTGGGAGGCGACCGCCGCCGCGCCCGCCTCGGTCCGACCGGCCTTCAACACGACGATTGGCTTCTTTTGTCCAACCTCCTCCACCAAGCGGCGGAACTCCACCGGATTGGCGAAGCTCTCTAGATAAAGGAAGATCACCCGAACGCGATCGTCTGCTGCCAGGCAGGCGAGAAAGTCGTTCTCCGATAGACCAACACGATTCCCCATGTTGATGAACAGGGAGACCCCCAGGCCCATATCCCCGAAGAACTCGAGCACCGTCTCCCCCAGGGAGCCGCTCTGAGAGATGAAGGCAATCTCGCCACTTGTTGGAAACCAGCGGGAGAAGGAGGCATTCAATGACGCCTCTGGCGAACTGTTGATGATTCCCATGCAGTTTGGTCCAACCACATTTAAGTGATAGCGTTGCACTAGTTCCTTCAACCTTGCTTCCCGTCTACTCCCCTCCTCTCCGCTCTCCTTGAACCCAGCGGTGACAATAACAAGGTTATGGATCCCCGCCTTTCCGCAACGCTGCACTACATCCAGCACAAGATCTCTATTTACAGCAAGCACGGCCAGATCGGCCCCATAAGGGAGTGCGTCGACCGAGTGAAAGCAACGGAACCCCTCAACCCTGTCGTATTTCGGATTCACCGGGTAAATCTTCCCGCGGTACCCACAGCGTACGATGTTGCGCAGGATCTCACCAGCTACCGAACCCTGGCGCGGACTCGCTCCCACAACAGCAACCGAGCGAGGACAAAGGAGCGAGGAGAGATCCCTAGACATGGGATTCCATGCCCCACACAATCAACCAGACAAGCCCCAACGCTACGATGAGGTCCCCGATGCTGAATGCGGCTGCCAAGGGAATCCCCTTGGGCAGGTAAAGAAAATCCCCCAAGGCGTTGAGTCGCGTTTTCTCACTCATCAGCATGATATTCCCCACCCGCCCTTCTTCTATTAGGCGAGCGACTAGCTCGTGGCTCCCGGCTCGGGAAAGGGCCGCCTGTGAGGATGGCATATACCCACCGTTTACCGCAATTGCAAGCAGGTTCAATAACGACCCTAACCCGATGAAGAGGAGAGGAAGCGTACGGTAATTAAGAGCAAGAAATAGGAGAACAAGACCGTAGGAGAGAAGATGAAGTTCGGTTGTCGCGTACGGAAGGAGGGGACGGTCGCCAAACAAGGGAAAGATAAGCAGTTGGGTCAACAGAGCGACAACGACCAACCCCCAAAATCTCAGCCGAAGGGAGGCGAGATGTGTGATTCGCCCTCTACGCAGGTATCCTAGAATCACGCCTATGAAGACCGCACCGATAAGCAACATGGAACTAAATCAGAGTCTACCTGCCGTGAAGGAATGCTGCAACCAAGCCTCCGATCTCATGTGCGCTGGGAAGCGATCACACGCAGGAGTACATCAGCGACGATCGGATCAAGGTCTTTCCCTCTCATTTTTTGGATGCTCTCGACAGCCTGTTCGCGAGTGAATGCCTTGCGATAGGGCCTGGAGGTAGTCAGGGCGTTGTAGATGTCAGCAGCAGCGATTATCCGAGCGAGGAGAGGAATCTCCTTTCCCTTCAATCCATCTGGGTATCCACTCCCGTCCCAGCGCTCGTGTTCGTGCCGAACCGCATCGGCTACCGGTGTGTAGATCTCCAACCCCTCGATTAACTCTGCGCTGATCAACGGATGACGCTTCATCACCTTCCACTCCTCCTCCGTGAGCGGGGCGGGCTTGAGGAGAATCGCATCAGGAACAGCGACCTTGCCAATATCATGCACTCGGGCTGCGATATCGATCTTCTCAATCTCCCCCTGCGGAAGTCCCATTTTCTGGCCGATTTTTACAGCGAGTTCAGCAACCTCGCTCGAGTGCACCGCAGTGTAGTGGTCCCGTTCGTCGAGGATGCGGGAGATCTTTTCGAATGTCTTACGCGTTTCGGTCTGAAGTCTCATGTAACTGCGAAAGGAAACATGAACCAACACCAGCGGCACGATGGCTAAAAACATATGCCAAACAGACAATGAGTAAAGCACTACAAGCAAAAGAGCTACTACACAAAGCACAAGGTACTGCAGATTGAAATCTCGGGCGTAGGTCCTGAGGGCGTAGAAGAACCTCTTGTTCTCTGTTAAGGAGACAATGCCCGTTACAAGGGAAAGATTGACCCCGCTATAACACAGAAAAGCCCCAAGTGCCCCAATATAATCGTTGAAAGATCTCAAGCTCAAGGGAGCATGGCGCCACACAATGAAAATTACTCCCGTAACAGCAACCGTCACTACCCACTGGGCAACGTTGAAGGTAACTGTGCGCGCAAATCTCATTGGCCCATCCTTTATGTAGTTCCATCTTAACAAGACTTCTGAGGCCAAGGCTGTAATGAGGACAACAAGTACCGTAAGAGAAGGTCCAAGAATGAACAGCGCTGCCAAGTAGATGGTGAGAGAGCTTGAGATTTCACCTCCATATACTGGTATCCAAGTTGCATAGGCTTCGGAGAGGAAGCCGAGAAGGATGAAGAGCACAAACGCGACAATCTGCTTAAAAGAAGTAAATGAGAGTTCTCGTGTGTAGTAGACGATCGCGGCTACTGCAAGCAGGCCCACGATATAGATATAAATCCTCGCCTTCGCAGGAAGATTCACTTTCCCTCCTTTTCGAGGAGACAGAGCTTGCCTTCCCTGCTTTAGCGCAAGGCAAGGGCAAAAACCACTATTAGGTCGATTCTATCTCTATCTCAGTTAATCTCTTAACCGTGCCACTTGAAACCGGCGCCCAGCACAAGCCCAAGCGCAACAATCATCATCAAGTAGTAGACGCCTTTCTTTCCGAGTAACTTCCCAAATACCTTGTTCAGCTTCTCACCAGCATATGAATTGTATCCTCCCCACTTCATAAAGAGCCGCCGCTGGATACCCCCCAGCTTGCTGGGGGGAGGAAAGCGGAGATTCGCCGAAGGCGAATTTGGTTGTTGTTTGTATGAGCTACATGAACTCTGTCAGGAACAAACCTCTCAACGTCGGAGACAAGCT